>SDBT01001611.1_pt1 | contig 40047 bp, 38 predicted proteins | sample 2277101 | NCBI WGS metagenome assembly SDBT01 (sample SAMN10404973, study PRJNA504765) | marine sediment metagenome | isolation source: marine sediment core GS10_PC15, 103 cmbsf | place: Arctic Ocean: Southern Knipovich Ridge | collected 2010 | reverse complement strand
TATCTCAACTCAGAAACGGCATAATTTTATGTATCAAAATGAAACATTAGCCAGCAATCAGCGCATAAGCTTATAACCCATCAGCCTATAAATTGATAGGCTTGTCACATAATAGGGATGATAACTCGATATTGATAATGAGGATGTTTTTTGACCAAACAATACTGCAATTCCGAGCAGCAAGATTCTATCCTGGCTAATACCTATAAACTCATAGACTAATTGACTAATTGACTAATTGACTAATTGACTAATTGACTAAAAAATAAAAACCGTTAAACTTTATTAAACTTTTGTTCAACCACCACAAGCTAAACTCAGTCACCATCAGTGTTTACGGCTCCCAGAAAAAGTTGACTCTTCAGAAGTAGGTGTAGAAATGAGGCATTATTACCACAAATTAGCGCCAGATTAGCGCAAAATCAGCCCAAAATGGGCGAAAAGTTTAACGGCGTCATATTTGCTTTCCCCTTAAGTCAGCGCCATTCGGTCTATAGGTCTATAAGTTCAGCCCGAAGATTTCGATGCTGTTATCCCAGAGCATCGCTTTAGCGACCTCCAGAGCCAGATCCTCATTCATATATCCATCTTCCACAATCTCAGCCAGCGCGCCTGCCAGCGTCCGGATGTAGAGCTTGATCTTCGCTATCGTCCACTCCACGTAGTAGCTGTCTGAGTACCATCCGATGAGTTTTGTGTACGGCACCGCCTGAAGCCGCTCCAGAATCATGGGCTTGATGATGCAGGGATAAAACGTGTACCACCAGTGCCCGGCGACGTAGCAGTTGGCGAAAGTTTTGGCGTATATGGCCAGTTCGTGCGTCAGAATTGTATTTAGTATGCTGAAAATCATCTTGACGTTGGGGAAACGATTCAGCGCATCCCTGAAAGTTTCTACCATATCCAGTTCGGTGGAGAATCCATCCCATCCCAGCCTGCGGTGTATCCCTCGATCCACGCCCAGCATAAGCTGGAACGGCAGATTAAGCTCGCTGCAAATCTCGAAGAGGCTGTAGAGCATGTGGCTTTTCAGCCGCGCCAGTTCGTCGTCGGTCAAACGCTTTCCCTGTAAGACTTTTCCATAAAGCACTTCGGCGTCGGATTCGGCTACCACGAAAGCCCGGAAGTCCGGCGGCAGTGATATTGCCATTGACGCGGCTCCCAGGCCTACAAACCTCTCGGCGGTTTCCCGAATAGATGATTTCATGTCCTTCAGGCAAGTAACAGATGAGTTGGTCAGTTTTTCCAGCTTCTCGCGTGTCGCTTCCGCCTGCACTTCCAGCACCCATTCGTCGGTTCTCAGGCTGGGAACGAAAGCCTCTTTGTCGCATCCCTCCATGTCCTCGTCCGGCAGATTCGTCAGGAATGATCTTCTGATTTTTATGCTGTCCAGAGCCTTACGATACCATTTCTCCGCCTGCATGGTCTCGGAAGCCACTTTGCACAGGTCTTGCCAGTTACCTTCGTGAATGGTGTCATCCTCGAATCCCAACGCGCGGCATATCGTCATGAATCCCCACCAAGTTGTGGTGTTCCGAATCCTGGGAATGTAGGGAACGGCGTTCTTCAGGAACTCATCCGGCGGGAGAGAATCGTCCATCAGCTTTTCCACATCCATGCCGGCTGTAGATAGCTCCATCTTGATATAGTGATAGCCGAAGATATTTCCGATAAGTCCAGCAGACGGCGTCGGATGCTCCAGATGCGTGTGCGGGTCAATAACCGACATTTTGCTTATCTCTGCTTCGAGCCTTTTGGATAGTTCACTGCGCATTATTTACCTCCTGGAAGATAGGTCTATTGGTCAATTAGTCTATTGGTCAATTAGTCTATGAGTCCATAGGTTTGTACTATTGACTATCATAACATTGGAGTTGTCATTTATCAAGGATTTTTGTTGACAAGGTATGAAAAGTTGTGTAAGATACGCATATATTGGCTGTAGTTGTATATATCTCAGTGAAGGGCTCCAGCATTATTTGCGTGAGTAAAGTGATGATTTTCGCGTTACAAATATGTGAGCAAGGGCAGGCTCCAGACCTGCCCTATTATTATGAGGTACCATAGAGTACCGAGAGGGGGAAATTTTGAGAATAGGTATACACGCCGGTTCCAGCGACCCGGATAAGATTGCAGAACAGTGCCGTGAGGTGGGCGTCGAGGAGGTTCTTCTGCACGCACGCGCTGTGCCCGGATTCTCCGAACAAGGTTATCTGAGCGCGGATAAAGTGTCAGCTTGCAAGGATGCACTGGCGGAACGCGGCATCCGGATGTCCGGGATGATCACGCCGGTTCCATCTAAAGAGGCAGTGTTAGGCGAGAATGAGGCTGAGGTGGAAGCTCTGTGCAAAACTTTCAGAGCTATGGGTGAGGCTGGCATTGAGTTCACGCTGTTCTATCCACTGGACAAGCTTATATACTTCCATGAGTATCACCCCGGAAGGCCGTTCGAGGTGATGCCGGGCGATGAGAAATGGGGTTTGATAATTGAGTTTTTCAAGCGAGTGGTGGGCGCAGCAGATGAGGTAGGTCTGAAGCTGGCAAGTCACACGTGGCCATTTGAGGTGATGGAAGCCATCTGGAAGGAAGTTGGAAGCCCCAACAACGGCGTCACCTTCTGCCAGGGGATGTATATCTTCGGCGAAGACCCACATATCGCCGTTGAAAGATGGGGCATCGACCGGATTTTCTTCTGTCACGCACGCACTCTGGTCAGGCATGGTCCCAGTTTTCAGGAGTTTGAGGAAGTACCGTTGGACAAGGGCGACGTGGATATTGCCCAGTGCGTTCGCGCTCTGATTGATGCTGGATACGACGGCGTGATCGCTCCTGAGCATCTGGGCAAGGGCGGAAGCATGGCCGATGCTGTGGCCTATCTGAAAGAACTGATAAATGGATGAAAGGAGCATTTCCATGTACCGATGCGCGTTTCTAGGATGCGGCAGCCGTGCCAAAGCCCATGCACAAGCATACGCCAACATTACCCGCGGTCAGAAGGTCGCTATCTGCGATCTTAACGAGGAGCGGCTGAAGAGCTTTGGCGATCAATTCAGTATCGAAAAACGCTACACGGATATTCACGAGATGCTGGATAAGGAAAAGCCGGACGTGTTGCACATTGTCACTCAGCCAGACCTGAGAGTGCCGCTGATGACTATCGCCGCTGACCACGAAGTCCCGGCGGCTATAGTCGAAAAGCCCATCGCTCTTGACACAGGGGATTATAAAGCTATCTCAGAGCTGGGCCAAAAAAGCAAGACTAAATTTGTGGTCAATCATCAACTACGCTTCCACCCCAGAGTTATCGAGCTTCGCAACGATGTGCTGGAAGGGCGGATCGGCGACGTGCGATTCATCGAAGCCAGCGCCAGGCTTAACATGGCCGGACAGGGCACTCATGTGACAGATCTCATGTTCGCGTTCAACGACTACGCGGATCCTGAGTCAGTTCTCGGACAGGCTTCGGGGACGGAAGGTTTTAAGAGCAACCATCCTACGGCAGATATGGCGGAAGCTTATGTGGTGTTCAAAAACGGCGCTCACGGGCTTCTGGTCATCGGCAAGAACGCCCCCAGCGTAGGTGACCAACATCCACAACATCATCACAAACGTGTCGCCGTCTATGGCACTCACGGATTTGTTCACTGGCAGATGAATTTCTGGGAACGGAATCTGAAAGATGGCAGCTATGAAAGCGGCGATAAAAGCTATGGGGAAGAGGATATCCTGGGTCAGCAGGGGCTAACCGAGGCAGTCTTCGACTGGCTGGATGACGAATCCAGGCTGCATCCCAACCGGCTCGACGTGTCTCTCGCGGAATTTGGCGTCATCCTGGGAATCTTCCAGAGTTCGGTGGAACGCGCTCCTGTGTATTTCCCCAACGAATTCCCGGACGGACTGCTGGAATCATTGCGCATGGCGTTAAGTTAGCTGTATAGTTTCTGGGAGCGCAGGCATCTTGCCTGCAACATACGGACAATGCAGGCAAGATGCCTGCGCTCCCAGAATATGAGAAGAAAGAAGGCGTCTTTATGAGACTATGGAAAACCGCGGCAATGCTGGTATTTATATCTGTATTTACATGCCTCGCTGGACAAATTTACGCTCAGGATCCGAGAGTTGTCGGCATGTGGATGTTCGACGAGGGTTCGGGCAACCAGGTTATGGACAGATCAGGTAATGGCCATGCAGGTGTGGCCGTGGATGGAGATCTGGAATGGGTTGAGGGAAAGTTCGGCAGTGCTCTGAAGTTTAACCACGATGGTATACGAGTGCATATAGAGCACGATGATGTGTTCAATCTGGAAACATTCACCATCGAGTGCTGGGTTAAGCTTGAGTCGGCAAATGGAGACTGGCAGACGCTCATCGCCAAACGGACAACGGGCGCTGACACCACTTACATCGTCGAAATAGACAAGTCGAACGATACCCCACGCATAGCCTTAGCCAGCGAAGGGGTATGGAAGGCAGGGCTTATAAACGGTACAACTGTAGTGACGGATAACGTATGGCATCATCTCGCAGCAACTTACGATGGGAATGAACTTAAATTCTACGTAGACGGTGAATTGGAAGGGACACAGCAGGCAACGCTCAAACCTGAAGTAAATGATGCCCCGCTCTCTATTGGTGCGGATTCCTACAATTCAAAGCCCGTTATTGGACTGATCGATGAAGTTCAGATTTTGAACGCTGCACTATCTCAGGATGAAATACGAAAAGATATGGACGGACTAAAACCGGCGGCCGTGGAGGCATCCGGCAAGTTAAGCGCCACATGGGGGGATATGAAAATCAGGTATTAGTTACTATCCAATAACTTTGAAATAGCATATCGACGGCATTCCAGGCTTGACTTTGCTATATGTCTATGGTATAATTCCAACGTAGTATTAAAGAGTTTCTACGCATCGACTATCAATTGAAATGTCTCAATCAAGCGGAGGTGGTATTCTATCGCAAGAGTGAATCGGCAGATAAGGGCGCGAGAGGTGCTTCTGATCGACGCTGAGGGAAATAAGCTGGGAGAGATGCCAACTGAAAAAGCGTTAGATCAAGCGAACAGTATAAACCTTGATCTGGTAGAGGTCGCTCCCAGGGCAAATCCACCTGTTTGCAAAATCATGGATTATGGCAAGTATCGGTACGAGCAAAGCAAACGGGCGAAGATTGCTAAAAAGCACCAAAAATCGGTCAAAGTTAAAGAAATCAGAATGAGACCGAAGATCGCTGAACATGACTATCAATTCAACAAGCGCCATATAGAAAAGTTCATTGAGAGCGGCGCGAAAATCAAGGTGATGGTGACTTTTTGGGGTAGAGAAATAACTCATATTGAAATAGGGCGTGCCAAATTGGAGCGCATGGCTTCTGAACTGAGTGAGATCAGCGAACTTGAGCAGCCACCCAGGATGGAAGGCAGAAGTATGGTGATGATCTTGGTGCCCAAGTGATCCCAGAAATTTGAAAATAATCATGGGATATATCAAGAGTTAAACTATCCAGATGGCCGCCATTCATGCTTGACTTCTGCTGCGTATCTGTGATATAATATAAATTGACGATCGGGATATTTATGTGTTGACTTTCAGTCGGGAAATGGTAGAAATGCTATTGTCCTGATCGTGTGGTATACCGGAGAGTATTTGTAAATTCCTCCCTCTTCAAGATAGAGTGAGTTTGCTAATTCGGTACTTTTTATGATTCAATATTGTGCTTCTTGCCGACATGTGTTTCTGAAGTTGCTTCGATATCCATTCCCTTCATTTTCTGGAAAGCGGGATCTTCTTACCGGCATCCAAAGCGAGAAGGTCAATCGTTAGTATGTGTGATATTGAGCTATAATCATGCTCGGATATACCCAGATTTGGACTGCAATTTTACGTTATTCAGTAAAATAATACGAGGATTATAATGCCAAAGATCAAAACTCACAAGGGAGCAAAAAAGCGATTTAAAATCACTGGTAATGGTACGGTAAGAGCGCATAAGCCTGGTACCGGCCACCTTTTTACCAGTAAGACAGCAAAGCGGAAGCGGAACTTGCGGAAAAAAACCACATTCCACGCCGGCGATAAAAAGCGAATTAAATCATTACTGCCATATGGGTAGTTTTAACTATATTACCCGCTATTAGGGAGCAAATGTTCGGATGTCCAGAGTCAAAAATAGTGTAGCTTCGAGGGCAAGAAAACGGAAAGTATTAAAGCGAGCTTCAGGCTTCAGAGGAGGGCGAAGCAAGCTTATCAGAACAGCAAAAGAGGCTGTTGATAAAGCTCTTAAGCATTCCTATAGAGATCGGAGAGCCAGGAAGCGGGATTTCAGAAGGTTGTGGATTAGCAGAATCAATGCGGCGACTAGAATTCATGATTTGTCGTATAGCAGATTCATTGATGGGCTTAAAAAAGCGGGTGTGCAAGTGAACAGAAAAATGTTAGCTGATCTCGCCGTTCGCGACCCAAACGCGTTTGCTGAACTCGTTCGGATCGCCAATCAGCAGATTGGCTAGCATCTTGCAGGGAGAACATACAAATATGGATACAGTTGTGTACTGGGAAGTTTTTGAGAGCACAGGCTTGATAGAAGCTTACCTTACATACTGCAAAACTGAAGAAGTATCCTCAGATTTGTTTGCAGGATCAGAAGAATTAGAGAGCAAAGGCATTGAGGGAGATAAGTAGATCAAGATTACCTTCAGACAGAGAATAGGTGTCACCGGCTGAAAGCATCTTACTGAAGACCTTGGTCCAAATTCACTCCGGAGCTGTCAGGCTGAACCCATAGGTTGTTTATCGCCTGTTCTATCGCCATTGAATGACCTGTGGAATTAAGTTTGTGCCGGTGTATCTTCACCGTTATCAAAAAATGAGATGGGATCACTTTCCAATAGCATGAAGTATATGGACAAGTGGTTCAATTAGGGTGGTATCGCGGAAGAATGAGGCTTGTGACTTTCGTCCCTTTGGGCATGTCACGAGCTTTTTTAGTTTTAAAGCCTATCCGAGAACTGCTGTTGGGTAGAATTCCAGAGTATTAAACATACGAGTTTTTCAGTTAGAGAAGCAAAGTCCTGGTTTATAACTCTACCCATTGCATAAGTGAAAAGGTCGTATTAAACATGCGAGGGAGCATAATGGAAGAGAAACTCAAGAACATAGAGAAAGAGGCGGTGGAACAGTTGCGCTCCGCCGATGATCTCAGAGCGTTGGACTCTATTCGCGTGAAATTTATGGGGAAAAAGGGAGTTCTGACGGAGATATTGAGAGGGATGCGTAACGTTCCGGCATCGGAACGACCGGCTATAGGCAAGCTAACGAATCAGGTAAAAGGGCGCATTGTCAGTGAGTTGGAGCAGGCCACAGAGCGTCTGAAGGAAAAAGAGCGCAAAGCAAGACTGGCCGCTCAAGCCATTGACATCACGCTGCCGGGCCGGCGACCAATACTTGGCAGAAAGCACCCGCTTACTCAGGCGCGTAACGACATCATAAGGATCTTTCGTGGTATGGGTTTTCAGGTGGCCGAAGGACCTGAAGTGGAGATCGACTACTATAACTTCGACGCGCTTAACATGCCTGAGCATCATCCTGCCAGGGATGACCGGGACTCAATGTATATCACCGATGGGGTTTTGCTGCGCACCGAAACGTCAGCCGTACAGATCAGGGTTATGGAAAAGCAAAAGCCGCCGGTGAGAGTGGTGGTGCCGGGGAGGGTATATCGCCGTGATGCTGATATTAGTCATACGCCCATGTTCCATCAGGTAGAGGGGCTTATAGTCGATGAGCACATACGATTCAGCGACCTGAAAGGTGTGTTGGTAAGCTTCATTCACCAGATGTTTGGCAAAGATACGAAGTATCGCTTTTCGCCTGATTTTTTCCCATTCACGGAGCCAAGCGCGCAGGTGTGTATTGGATGTACAGTCTGTGGTGGCAGCGGATGCCAAACATGCTCAGGTACGGGGTGGTTGGAGATACTGGGTTCAGGGTCGGTAGATCCAGAGGTGTTTAAATCGGTTGGCTATGACCCAGAAAAGGTAACTGGATTTGCATTTGGAATGGGCGTCGAGCGAATCGCTATGCTGCGATATGGGATAGACGATATGAGGCTGCTCTTCGAGAACGACATGCGCTTTCTCCAACAGTTCTAGCTCATAGACCCCATAGACCTATAAACCCATCGCCCGAGGAGAACTTATATGTTAGTTAGCTTAGAATGGTTAAAGGATTACGTTGATTTCGATCTCTCCCCTACTGAACTGGCTGAAAAACTTACAATGGTGGGATTGGAAGTTGAGGAGTTTATACCGGGTCGCATTAAGGGGATGGATAAAGTTGTGGTAGGCAAGATCGTCAATTATGAGAAACATCCCAACGCCGATAAGTTGTCCATCTGCACAGTGGACGTTGGAACCGGCGAGCATTTTCCCGTTATATGCGGCGCGCCGAATGCGCGGGCGGGACTTTTATCCCCGATGGCGCTGGAAGGCGCCGAACTGCCCAGCGGCGCAAAGATCAAGGCGGTGAAAATAAGGGGGGAAGTATCCCACGGAATGTTGTGTTCGGAAGCGGAACTGAAGATAGGGGATGACGCCAGCGGAATAATGGAACTATCACCAGAGCACGAACCGGGCACTCCCATAGTAGAAGCATTGAGCCTCGATAATATGGTTCTGGATATAGAGCTTACACCCAATCGATCCGATTGCCTCAGCATTGTGGGTATAGCAAGGGAAGTATCTGCTATAACCGGCAACCCACTCAGGAAGCCTCAGATCTGCTTTAGCGAGGGAGACACAAAAGCGTCGGATCTGACATCGGTGACTATAGACGCGCCTGATTTATGCCCGCGATACGCTGCCAGACTGGTACGCGGCGTAAAAGTAGCCCCATCGCCTTACTGGATGCGCAGGAGGCTGGCGGATTTGGGCTTGCGTGCCATCAATAACGTGGTCGACGTCACCAACTATGTCCTCATGGAACTGGGACACCCGCTGCACGCCTTCGATTTCGACAACCTGGCGGGAAAGCGCATAGTGGTTCGCAGACCGCGCCCGGGAGAGAGTATCACGACTCTGGATGAGGAACAGCGACAGCTCAATGATGACATGCTTGTGATCGCCGATGTGGAGAAGTCTGTCGCGGTGGCTGGCGTTATGGGTGGTGCCGGGTCGGACGTGACGGATATGACCACTGACGTCCTCATTGAGAGCGCGTATTTCAATCCTGTGAGCGTCAGTAAGACAGCTAAGGAACTGGGTATGCACACGGAGGCATCCCACAGGTTTGAGAGAGGAACTGATATTGAGGGGCTTATCACGGCTCTGAACAGGACTACACAACTCATACAGGAACTTGCCGGCGGCGAGATATGCTCAGGCATTGTTGATACGTATCCCGCGCCGCGCGAGAGGATTGAGGTAAAGCTCCGACCTGAGCGAGTTAATTCAGTTCTCGGAACCGATCTAACAGCCCAGCAGATGGATGACTTGCTGACCAGTATTGAGTTTCAGGTGACCCGAAACAGGGATCAGATGACCGTCGCTGTTCCCACCTTTCGGCCAGACGTGGAGCGGGAAATCGACCTGATAGAGGAAATAGCGAGGCTCTATGGCTATGGCAACATCCCGGTCACTATGCCGGTGAGCGGCGTGCAGCCAGAGACCGAGGCTGATTTTTTGATGAACCTGCGGGAGAAGGCGAAAAGCGCGCTGGTTGCCTGCGGACTTACAGAGGTGGTAAATTACTCATTCCATAGCCCGGACGCCTTCGATCTGATCCAGTTGGACAGCGACAGCAAATATCGTAATGCTCTGCGGATCAGGAATCCCATCAGCGAAAATCAGTCCATAATGCGCACCACTCTCATACCCGGACTTCTCGCGAATATTCAGCACAATCTGAACAGACGCATCTCTGACATACAGATTTTCGAGTTGGGCCGCGTGTTCCATCCCAGAGACGAGGATAAACTACCAGATGAGCCTGAATTCGCTAGCGGCGCTATCACTGGCACGTCAGGTTCACAGTTGTGGAACGAACCCACGCGTCCGGTGGATTTCTTCGACGTCAAAGGGATCGTGGAGGCTTTCCTTCGCGAGATGGGTGTTCGGAATTATCAGTTGCGTATTACATCTCATCCATCATTCCAGCCCGATCGGGCAGCGGAGGTAGTGGTGAATGACACGGTGATAGGTGTATTGGGAGAGGTTCACCGAAAGGTATTGGATAACCATGAAGTCGAGCAGGATATTTACCTGTTTGAAATGGATTTCAGCAAACTATTGGCGAACGTTTCCGCCGGGATTGACTTTCAGCCTCTGTCGGTTTTCCCTTCTGTCCACAGGGATCTGGCAGTGGTTGTGGCTTTTGACATACCATCTTCCCGGATAGAAGGCACGATAAGATCTGTGGGAGGCGATCTGGTGAAATCAGTAAGCCTGTTCGACGTATACAGGGGGAAACAGATCCCGGCGAATATGAGGAGCCTCGCATATTCCATTGAATATCATTCGCCAGCCCGAACGCTTATAGACGAAGAAGTGGACGAAGTGCAGAAAAACATCATCTCCGCTCTGGCTGAACAATTCAGCGCGGAACTGAGAAAATAGCTGAAAATGAAGGGGGATACAAGGATGTTAGACGAAAGAATGGAATCTATTTACAGGAAGGTACAACAGGCAGTTGCACTGATCCAGAGACTAAAAGAAGAAAAGGAAAATCTCAGAAATGAGATAGTCAGAATGCAGGATGAGATCCAGAAGCTAAAAGAAGAAGCAAATGCCCTCAGAGAAGAAAGAGAAGCAATAAAGGGTAAGATCGATGCTGCATTGTCAACGCTGGATGAAGTCGATCTGGAGGATGTGCTCGAAACGATGGCGGATGAAGTGGAGGAGGAGGCAGAGGAGTAGGGAGACGCGGGGATGGGGAGATAGGGAAAAGATACAGCGCATATCGGGTTTCTACCGCCTTGTTTTTCAGCTTCCTGGCCTTCTGGATTTTTACCTGAATTTCGTCCAATGAGAACGAGTTTCTATCCTCGCCTGAGAGGGCATAAAGCACCGCTATTACTCAGTTTAACCTATCTCGCAAGGTTCATTGATTCGCTGGGTAACCTTGCCTCGCTATACCGCTGAATAACTGGACCATCTTGACAGGTTGAGACAAAAGTGGTAAGATTCATAATGTAATAGTGTTGTGGAGGCGTGGAAGTTAATTTCACACCTGAACCGTAATACACAACCATGATCCACCATATATCGTGGAATTGGGGCTAAATCCGAATAATGAAGACAAGCCGAGATGGCCACTCTAAGATATTGCTAAGATTCGTGATTAAATAACTTACCCACCCCCACTTATTTACAGGTTAGGTAAAAATGGCTGAAAGAATTCTAGTTGTAGATGACCAGGAAGAAATAAGAGATCACCTGTCAGAGTTGTTGGAACAGCGCGGCTCGGAGCCTGTGATGGCCTCCTGCGCCGAGGACGCGTTGGAGATGATCGCCAGCGGCCCGGAGAATTTTGATCTGGTGATTCTGGATTACGATTTCGGGCCGAAGATGAATGGTCTGGAGGCCCTCCCGCAGATTAAGAAAATTCGGCCAGACCTCCCGGTCATTATTTTGACTGGTAAAGGCTCCGTCCCGGTGGCGGTGGAAGCCATGAAGCTGGGCGCGGAAGACTTCGTGGAGAAGGATTTCTATCTGGAAGAGCATATTGAGGCAAGTCTCCGCAGGATCAACAATCTGCTCAATCTGGTCAAGACCAGCAAAGAGCTTCGCCGCGAGGCGGAATACTACCGGAAAAGCCTGCGAGAACGCTACAACATGGTGGGCGAAACACCGCAGATCAAGCAGGTGTTGGCTCAAGTGAAGGAAATAGCGTCCATTCCGCGTCCTGTGCTCATCCGCGGGGAGCGGGGAACGGGCAAGGAACTGGTGGCAGCCGCAATCCACCAGAGCGGTACCAGACGGCGCGGCCCTTTTATCACCATCAACTGCGCTGCTTTAGCTGAGGGACTTCTGGAGTGCGAGTTATTCGGTCAGGAAGAGAACGCGTTCACAGGATCGGCTTTCAGAGAGGGTCGTTTTGTGCTTGCTAACAAAGGCACGCTCTTTCTGGACGAGATCGGGAATATGTCGGTAGAGTTCCAGCGGAAGATGCTCCGAATCATTGAATATCAGCAGTTTGAGCGTGTGGGCGGCGAGAAGACCATTAAGGTTGATGTCCGCGTCATTGCCGCCACCAACTCGGATCTGGAAAAGGACATGCGCGAGGGCAGATTCCGGGTAGATCTCTACGACAGACTGGCGTTTGAGACAATCTGGGTTCCGCCGCTCAGAGAGCGAAAAGATGACGTTGAGCTGCTGTTCTATCATTTCATGGAAAAGCTGCTGGAAGAGATACCCGGCCTCAAGCTCAAGAAGCTCTCCCCGGAGGCATTATCCGGGATGATGGACTATGATTGGCCCGGGAACGTCCGCGAACTGAAATATACCGCCGAGCGGCTAACCTACAAAGTCGATGGAAACATCATTTTCCCAAATCACCTGCCGGAGGAAATAAGAAAGCCCGATCCCGCAGAGACCGTCGCTGGCAAATCCTTCACCGAAAAGGTGGGCAACTTCCAGAAGCGGCTTCTTATCTCCGCCCTGCTGCACGCAGATTGGGATCTGGCTCGCGCTGCGGAAGACCTGGGAATGGAACGCGACGCCTTTCAGCAATTATGCCGCAAATACAACCTTGAGAGAAAAGAGGAATAGCTATGCCACCGCGCTTGAAGTCCATAAAAATTCAGGGCTATCGGCCATTCAAAGACTTCTCTGCTCAACTTGGCCCTCTGGAAGTCATCGTCGGAGCAAACGGGTCGGGAAAATCAAGCCTGTTTGAATTTCTCAGGTTTCTGCGGGACGGAATGTCTGACGAAATCCCGCCCGGAATCATCCCTGGATATATCGGTCAGCGAGTTTTCCATAGTCCGGGACCGGAAGAGCTATCGTGGGATGTTGAGGCTAACTTGTCTGGAGATGATTCCATCAGATATCGAGGGAAACTTATGGGGCCGGTGGGTCGTCCTCGTTTGGTTTCTGAGAGTGTTAAGACCGATCTTGAAGGAACATTGATGGAAATGAGGGAAGAAAACCGTCTCTACATTCAGGTCTCTGATTCCTCGTCACAAGAAAGAAACCTGGATTCTGCGAGTCGGCTTGCACTTAGTACAGCAGTGTACCAAGTGGCGGAAACTCTCCGCAACTTGCGTGAGTATATTCATAGCTGGCGATTCTACAATTCTTTCACCATTAACCACGATAAGATCCGCAGATCTGTTCTCGTCGAGCAAGCACCCATTCTGGATGAGGATGCCGGCAATCTAGGTACAGTATTGCACTCCCTCAAGTTGGAACACGCATCCGTATTTGATGAAATTCAGCAATATTTACGTTCTACCATACCCGGCTTTAAGGAGCTAATGCTGAAGCCGTATGGAGCGCCCGGGCAGGTTATGGCATTCTGGCAAGAGGACGGGATCGAGGACGATCTCACTCTGGCGGATCTATCGGATGGAGTTTTGCAGTTGATATGCTGGATGGCGCTTTGTTTACAGCCAAATCTACCATCCCTCATCTGTATAGACGAACCGGAGCAAGGAGTTCATCCACGGACACTACCATTTCTTGCAGGACTGCTGAAGAAGGCCAGCAATCGCACTCAGATCCTTCTGGCAACCCACTCATCATACTTCCTCACACAATTCGATATATCCCGGATAGCCGTTATGAGAAAAGACAGCGGCGAAGCAAAATTCTCTAAGCCCAAGGATTCCGGGGCTCTAATGGGAATTCTGGAGGATTGTGGTCCGGAAGAAATTAGAGCGTTGCATCTTAGTGATGAATTGGAGATCCTTGCATGAAGGCTGGGAAGGTCATTATCTATGTAGAAGGCCCGAGCGATCGGGCTGCTATGGAGGAATTGCTGAGGCCTCTAATTCAGCAAAAGCGACAAGAAGGTGTGATCATCAGCTTTCTTTCTGCATCCAACGGGGATGCGAAAAAGCGTATACTAATAGAGGTCCCAAGAAGAGCGGCCAATACTATCCTCAATAACCTAAATTCAATTGTAGTTGCCATGCCCGATCTCTACCCTAAAAACAAGGGCTTTCCGCATGAGACGGTTGATGAATTGCGGGCAGGCATCCTCAAGAATTTCGATGATGCCTTACAGAGCAAGGATGCTAGAGATGATGTCCGACTCAAAGATCGCTTCAGAGTCTTCTGCTTCAAGTACGACCTGGAGGCATTGATTCTGGCGTCCGAAGAAGCATTGAAAAATCGGCTGGGTGTTGACAATCTTGAGGTTACATGGCGAGTACCAGTTGAGGATCAAGATCATGAGGACCCACCAAAGCAGGTTGTGAAACGGCTTTTCAAAGAACATGGTAAAGAATATGGAGAGACACATGATGCCCCGTCTATACTGGGCAGGAGCAATTACCAAGATGTAGCGGGCAAATGCCCTCAATGCTTCAAACCTTTTGTGGATTTTCTGACTAATCTCCAGCCAGTAAGCTACAATGAGCAAAGCAATTGATAAGAGATAGAAAATGCTGCGAGATATATTCTGCAACTATTCCCCATATCTTCTAGGCGGGTTATATTTCCGTTTCGGTATTAACCTCGTTCCCGAAAGCAAATATCCTATTGAGTTGGACGGGGCAAGAAGAGTATGCGTTTTGGCCACGTCGGAAACTGACGAATTGAGCGACCTCATGCCTATGCTCAGGAGTCTGCACAGCAGTATCCCGGATGTCCGCGTTACGGTCGTTTTGTCCGCGAGAGGAAAAAATGACGCGATGGAAAAAAGCGATCTGGTGGATGAGATCGTCGCGCTACAGGACAAGCGCGTGTTCAGGAAAATACGCGATAATTGGCCTGATCTGACCATAGCCACTACACGAAACGGCATCATGAGCGCAAGAATGGCATTCCGCACCGGAGCGAGATATAGGTTGGGATTCAGATATGATCATATGGGTAAACAGGACATCGGTTTTCTGTTTACTCACGCTGTATCGCTGGATGAGAGCAAATCTGAAGCAGAACAGCAAATGAATCTTCTTGACAGAAACATCATAATTTGAGCTACTTAAGGCAAGGGGTGAATTATGATTCGTGTGCCTGTTACCTCAAGTAATATAAGTTCTATCGGCTATGATGAGGAACATAAGATTCTGGAAATAGAATTCCAAGACGGTGGTATTTACCAATACTTTGCCGTTCCAGAATATGCATACGTTGGACTCATGTCTACGTCCTCCCATGGCTCCTATTTCCATCGTCACATCAAAGACCGTTATGCATGGCGGAAGATCAGATAAGGGGTGCAAAATGAGAATCGAACGCGTTCATGTAATCAACTTTCGGTGCATCCGAGATGAGCCCTTGCTTCTTGAAAATCTTACAGTACTCGTTGGCCCAAATGGATCTGGGAAATCATCGTTCCTGCAAGCGTTAAGGATTTTCTATGAACCAACTGCAAAGCTGAGTGAAGAGGATTTCTATGGTAGAGATACCGAACGGGAGATCGCGATAAAGATCACATTCATTGATTTAACAGACCAAGAAAAGCAGCTTTTTAGCAAGTATATACGAGCAGAGAAATTAGCCGTAGATAAAGTTATAAAATGGAACGCTGGCAAACCAGAGCAAAAATACTATGGCTCCGTTCTTGCAAATCCTGATTTTGATTCCTTTCGACAGGCAAAAGGAGTGGATTTGAGAAAGGAATACGAAAAATTAAGGGAAAGCAAATACGTTGATCTGCTTACTTATAGTAATAAAGACAGTGCTCAAGAAATGCTGACCAAATGGGAGGAGTCTCATCCAGAACAGTGTAAAGAGCAACAAGTGGAAACACAGTTCTTTGGATATAGGCAGGTTGGGGAGAGGACGATTGAGCGATATACACGCTTTATATTCGTGCCAGCCGTTCGTGATGCATCGCAAGATGCGGCTGACGCGCCGGGTACACCACTCACAGAAATCATGGACTTGCTTATCCGTGGCATACTTGAACAACGGGCAGAGATAGTGGACTTGCGAACGCAAATAGAACAGCAATACAAAGAAATAATAAACGCCGCCAAGATTGATGAGTTTAAGACATTAGCTGCAGATCTAGAGAACACTCTCAAACTCTATGTACCGGATGCAGGTATTCAACTGGATTGGCAAGATAAAGAGATCGATATCCCAATGCCTCAGGCAGATATAAAGCTACTCGAACACGGTTATTCATCATCAGTAGAACGTTGCGGACATGGTCTGCAACGGGCCTTTATCCTGACTTTGCTTCAACATCTCGTTCTCGCTCAATCAGCTATGCAAGATGATACAAAAGACGAAGGAATTCAGAATGCTACTTCCTCCCAGACATCTATAAAACCATGCCTGATCATAGGAATAGAGGAACCAGAACTCTACCAGCATCCATGTAGACAAAGACATCTATCTGAAATTTTTCAAGAAATAACGGAATCAAATACAGACAGGTCCACAGGAGGAGATATACAGATAATCTGTACCACACATTCACCATTATTTATAAACATAGAGCATTTCGACATGATACGTTTACTACGCAAGGTTGATAATCGGAAAGAATCGAATATGCCAAAACGGACTGAAGTAACCTACACTACACTCGAGGATGTGGCGAAGCAAATTGAGCAAGTCAAGCGGAAAGGACCTGGTAGCCAGAACCTTGGCCAATTACAATCAAAGATTTTGACAATTATGACTCCCACGATAAATGAGGGATTCTTCGCTCATCTTGCTGTTCTGGTAGAAGGTGAGTCCGACCGGTTAGCCATAATTACAGTAGCAGAGCATCTGGGGCATAGCCTAAATGGTATGGGGGTCTCCGTTATATCCTGTGCGGGAAAGGAGAATATGGGTAGGCCAATAGCTATCTTCCATAATTTTGGCATCCCAGTCTACCCAATATGGGACAGTGATAAACACAAATCTCCTGGCTCCAATTACAGACACAATCACGAATTATTAAGGCTTTGTGGTCAGTTAGGAGAGGATTGGCCTAGTAAGATCGAAAGAACCTTCGCTTGCTTCCAAAACGATCTCAATTCCAAATTGCGCGCGGAAATCGGTGAGCAGTTCTATGATGACATTCTGAGTAAATGCTGTGAGAGTCTGCAAATTAACAAAGAAAGCCCTCAAGTCATTCGATATATCATCAGTGAAGCCTATCAACAGGAAAGAAAAAGTCAGACACTAGAGGACATTGTTTCTCAGATTGTTACCCAGGTACAGGCTGTTATTCATTAAGGAGCTTTCCATGGGTCGAAGCGCATATAGCAAATTTGTTTGAAAATATTGCTATTTGCCTGCAATTTTCAAATATTCCGGCCGAATATCGACCTTTCTCAGCCGGTTGGCATTGGTAACAACACTCACCGAACTGCTTGCCATCGTTACCTCTGCTATAATCGGGTGAAGCAGTCCCAGAACAGCCAGCGGGATAGCCAATACGTTGTACCCGAACGCCCAGTAGAGATTCTGCTTGATCTTTTTGAATGTGGCTCGCGAGAGCTTAATTGCGCTCACGACGGCGGATAATTGTCCGCTCACCAGTGTCACGTCGGATGCTTCGATGGCAATATCCGTTCCAGTGCCGATGGCTATTCCCACATTCGCCTGAGTAAGCGCCGGCGCGTCGTTTATTCCATCGCCTACCATCGCCACGAGACCTACCTTCGCCTGAAGTTCTTTTACAGCGTCCACCTTGCCATCGGGGAGCACTTCCGCCAGAACGCGTGAGATGCCTACCTGTTTGGCGATGGCCTCTGCTGTGCGCTTGTTGTCTCCGGTGATCATGGCCGTTTCCAATCCCATCTCCTCCAATTCCCGGATAGCCTGAATGGAATCCTCTTTCAGCGTGTCAGCAACAGCTATAATGCCGGCGGGCTGTCCGTCCACCACTAACAGCATAGCGGTTTTAGCTTCATTCTCCAGCCTGCTCAGCTCTCTTTCCACCCACTCTGAGTTCTCTGAATCTTCAAGCATTCTCCTGCTGCCAACAGCCACATTTTTGCCGTTTAGACTGCCTTGCACGCCCTTCCCAGCTATGGCCTGAAAATCCTTCAGTGGAAGCAACTCCACTTCCTTTTCCACAGCCCACTTAACGATGGCCTGACCCAATGGATGTTCCGAACCGGCTTCCACGCTGGCAGCCAGTCTCAACACATTATCCTCTGTCTGCCCTTCAGCGGGAACTATGTCCGTCACCTCTGGTTCGCCTTTGGTTATGGTTCCTGTCTTGTCGAAAACGATGGTGTGAACATCCTTCAGAGTCTGAATAGCGGCTCCCTCGCGAATGAGGATGCCATTCTGAGCGCCCATGCCGCTCCCTACCATCAAAGCTGTGGGTACAGCCAGTCCCAGCGCACACGGACATGCAATGACCAGCACAGCTACCGTTGCGAATATGGCCAGTGTAACAAATTGCGGAGTCAGGTCTATCCACGGGATGAAGCTCTCCGCCCAACTGCCTACCACCTTCATGGAATCAGGGAACACTATCCAGAGCGCAAACGTCAAAGCGGCTATCCCCAAAACGGTTGGGACAAAATATGCTGTCACTTTATCAGCGAATTCCTGAACCGGCACCTTAGATCCCTGACACTCTTCCACCATCTTGATAATCTGGGACAGAAAGGTGTCTTTCCCTACTTTGGTCGCCTCCACTTTCAGCAATCCCTGCTGGTTCAAGGTTGCGCCTATCACCTCGTCGCCCACCTGCTTCCGCACCGGCATGGATTCGCCGGTTGCCATGGACTCATCAACAGAACTCCCACCTTCCACCACCTTACCGTCGGTGGGAATTTTCTCTCCGGGACGGACTACCATTATGTCCCCCGCCTGAACGTCCTCGATGGGAATTTCTTTTTCCGCATCATTCACCAGAATACGGGCTGTCTTGGCTCCCAGTTCCAGCAGTTTTTTGATAGCCTGAGACGCTTTGCCTCTCGCTTTTGTCTCCACATATCTGCCGGTAAGATGAAATGACATGATCATAGCGGATATACCAGCGTAGCTGGCGATGGGCGATCTCAGAAGAATCTTAGCCAGCCCGGTGGCGTAAGATGCGGATACACCAAGAGTAATGAGGACATCCATGTTGGAACTTCCATGCAAGGCGGATTTCACCGCGGAGCGCAGAGTTGGCCAGCCAAGCCAGAGCAATACCGGCGTAGCCAGCACAACCATTCCTATGTGGAAAATCATCTCGGTAGGCCATGCCTTATGAAATATCATCTCTGGCAGCATCCACAGCATTATGGGGGTGGTGAGACACCATGCCCAGAACATGCGCTTCCGGGCGTCATCCATTTTCTGCTGTGCCCTATCCACTTCCTCTGTTCCCAGGACTTGGTAACCGGTACCATCTACCACCACACCTATCTCTTCCAGGCTTATTACACTGGAATCGAAGGTGATGTTCGCTTTGTCTGTGGCGAGGTTTACATTAGCTTTGGATATGCCTTTGGTCTTTTTCAGCGCCTTTTCGATGGTCTGAGCGCAGGCTGCGCAGGTCATTCCGCCTATATTCAGCGCAATATCCTGCTCACCTTCCAACTCTGCGGATGCACTTTCTGCCTCCGCATCAATGGCTCCGTAGCCGGTTTTTTCAATGGCTTTTTTCAGATCCTCCGCCGTTGCCTGTTCGGGATCAAAGTCTATGTAAGCCTTTTCCAATGTAAGGTTGACGACCGCCGACGAGACGCCCTCTACGTTTTTCAGGGATTTCTCCACAGAAGCGACGCATCCTGCACAGTGCATCCCGGTTATACCGATAACCGCTTTCTCTGTCGTTACTCCAGTTCCTGCGCCTTCGCTCATACTGCTTACCTCTCTTCCACCCCCTGGAGGGTTATATATTAAACTTCTCCTAGCAATTTCTCGATCTCTTTCTCGAATACGCCTTTTGGATCAGCAGATCGGGGAACGCCTACATGCGTTGATACGATCTTTCCAGCCCTATTTAGAATAAAAGTAGTGGGAATGGACCGGATGGGTTGTCCCAGAGCTTTCTCATATTCTCTCTGAAGTTCCCTCGTAACCATTATGACAAGATAATTCATCTTGTTTTTATCGACGAATCTCTTGACTATTCTTTCGCCGCCTCTGTCCATCGCGATACCTACCACCGCGAATTTCCTGTCCTTATATTTCTCGTGAAATTCCTTGAACCAGGGTATTTCTATCTTACATGGCGGACACCAGGTAGCCCAGAAATCAACGACCAGTACATATCCCTTTGCTTTCATATCCTCCAGAGATATGTCATTGCCATCGACAAGATTCTTATACGTGGGACCTAATAGCGGTTCCTGAGTTTCAGCAGTTTCCGGCGGATTGGATGCCATTTCCTCTGGTTTATCTGGTTCAGTGGTGGTATTTAATGTCGACTCATCGTTCCCATTCGCTGGCTTCTCCTTAGCACATGATGTAATAAAGATAATACCAACAGTAAGGATTAGTAAACAAAAAATGGCGGTATAACTGTGAAGTTTCATATTATCAATTCTCCTTCTTCCTTACTTTTGCTCAAGATTTTTCTAAAAGCTTGATCGGCGACCCGAACATCCTTTCATCCTCTAGCCAGCCACGGGAACCAACTGATTAAATAGCTGGCGATGATACTGAAGTATCCTGTGACAAATAAAACACCCATGATCACTAAACAAACACCGGTAGCGATCTCAATGGCCTTATAGTATTTCTGAATCCGTTTCATGAAGCCTAAAAAGGCATTTATGCTAAGCCCGGTCAGGAAAAACGGAATACCCAATCCGAGCGAATACATGGATAGCAGCAAAACCCCCTGCCATATCGTCTCCTGAGAACTGGAGTAAATTAGGATAGCCCCCAGAACAGGACCGATGCACGGTGTCCAACCAAAAGCGAATGCCAGTCCCACGAGAAATGGTCCCAGAATCCCCGCTGGCCTGCTGCCAAAATGAAGCCGCTTTTCGCGATTCAGGAACCCAAATCTGAACACGCCGGCGATGTGCAATCCGAAGATAATGATCACTACCCCGGCTATTCTGCTCAATATTGACAGTTTATCCAGCAGAAACCCGCCCAGGAATGTAGCAGATGCCCCCAGCCCAATGAATATAACCGAAAAGCCAAGAATGAAGAGAAGAGAACTGATAGTAACTCGCTTCATGACTTTTTTACGGTCAGTGCTGCTCCTCATCTCCTCCAGCGACAGGCCGGATATGAAGGATATATACATGGGTATCAACGGCAGTATGCACGGCGATATGAAGGATATAATACCTGCTACAAAAGCGGCAAATAAAGATACATTCCCCATTCAGTTTGCTCCTCTGATGGTAAAATCCCCAAAGGTTCATTTGCATGTACTTCGACTCTATTATTAAAACTCTAAACGATGGGCTACTTATTCCTTGTATGTATGTTTTTCCATCCATTCGCGACGGAGTATTTCCGGCTACAAGGCAAAATGGTATTGGCCATCCTCTTTGCCAAGAATGAGGGATCTGAATTCCTCCTCGGTTAGAATTTGGATTTCAAGCTTTTGCGCTCTATCATACTTGGAACCCGGGGATTCGCCTGCCACTACATAATCTGTGTTCTTGCTGACGCTTGAGGATACCCTACCGCCGGCTTTTTTGATGGCTTCCGACGCTTCAGATCTAGTCATATTCTGGAGAGCGCCGGTGAGGACGAAAGTCTTTCCCTCAAGCGGCTGGTCTCCAGTGACTTTTGCTCTTTCTTCACTCATCCTAACCTCTTTTAAGCGAAATTTCCCTTTCATCTTAGCAAATGGACTCATGGGCAATAAATCAGCCGGGAATCTTGGTGTCTTAAACGGGATGTCTCTAGAGCCTATGGAGGAGCAAAAAGCCGGCGCTCTGCCAAACCACAGGTCACTTTTTCTCTCATCCCGGAGAAACTGGACAATACTCTCAGCGACCTTCGGGCCAATCTCGTGGATTTCCTCAAGCTCTTCGGATTTTGCTTCAGCCAGTGCATCCATAGAGGAGAAATTCTCCGCGAGTATTTCGGCTGCCCGGACACCAACGTGACGTATTCCCAATGCGAATATAAACCGGGCCAGGCTGTTGGTTTTGCTTTTTCTTATAGATTTGATTAGATTTTCGGCTGATTTATCGCCCATGCGCTCCAGCATTGCCACATCTTCCATCTTGAGGAAGTAGAGATCCGCCGCATTTCGCACCAGGTTCCTCTCCACCAACTGATCTATGATCGATGTGCCAAGACCGTCGATGTCCATAGCATTTCGAGCGGCAAAGTGGTGGAGATTCTCCTTGATCTGAGCAGGGCAAGAGGGATTTATGCATCTGGTTACAGCCTCATTTTCCGATCTGAACACATCCGATCTGCACACGGGACATTTGTCCGGCATGTGAAATTCCCGTTCCTGTCCGGTACGCTTCTCCTTGACCACCATCACCACAGCGGGGATAACGTCACCGGCGCGCTCAATCAGGACTGTATCGCCGATCCTGATGTCTTTCCGCTTGACTTCATCTTCATTATGCAGTGTCGCTCTGCTTATTATCGTCCCGGACAGGGGAGTGGGCGTCAGCCATGCAACAGGCGTAAGCGCGCCAGTCCTGCCCACCTGTACGTCAATGTGCTCTATCTTACTAGTCGTCTGTCGGGCGGGAAATTTGTATGATATTGCCCAGCGCGGGCTTTTGGTAGTGGCTCCCAGTTCCACTTGCTGATCCAGAGAGTTTACTTTAACCACTATCCCGTCGATCTCATAGTCCAGTTCCTCGCGCTTCTCCGCCCACGTATTGCAGTATTCTATAACTTCCTCTATTGTAGAGAGTTTTTGAGTGTGAGAATTAACTTTGAGTCCGATCTCTTTGAGCGCCTGCAACGATTCCCAATGCGAGGGATAGGACGCTCCTTCTGCATAATCCAGCGTATAGACGAATATGTCCAGCGGTCGTGACGCTGTGATCCGTGGATCCAGCAACCTGACGGAGCCTGCCGCAGCGTTGCGCGGGTTTGCGAATGCCGCTTCACCATCCTCCTCCCGCTGTCGGTTCAATTCCTGAAAGGCGCTTTTACGCATGTAAACTTCGCCGCGAACTTCCATCACCGGCAGGCCTGCGCCCGTGTCCTCCAGCATTAGCGGGATGCTTCTAACAGTCCTCAAATTCCCGGTGACATCCTCGCCGCGTTGACCATCACCGCGGGTGACTCCCCTGACAAATGCTCCATTCTCATAAACCAGAGCGACCCCCAGACCGTCCAGCTTCAGCTCTGCCACGTACTCGATTTCCTGCTCCGGCAGCAGTTTGCGGGTTCTGCCGTCGAACTCCATCAGTTCTTCCTGAGAGTAGGTATTATCCAGGCTGAGCATGGCTATCCGATGCTCTACCGTCGTGAATTCTTCCGCCGGCTCTCCGCCGACCCGCTGTGTGGGGGAATCAGGCGTAATGAGATCAGGATGCTGCGCTTCCAGCGATTCCAATTCCTTCATCAACTGGTCATACTGGTAATCCGAGATCTCCGGGGCGTCCTCCACATAGTATTTCCTATTATGATGCCGAATCTCCCGACGCAGATTTTCTATCCTGTCTCTGACCATATCCCCGTCCGGCATACTGATTACCTTTCCTCTAATCTAACTTTGCGCCTGACAAAGTCTTTGAGATCATTGGCATGTGAAATCGCCTCTTCAGCTTCAGCTACCGAGTATTCATGGGAGTCGTCAGGATATCGAGACGCAACCGAATAGTCATTAAGCTGGTCGCAAACTTCCTCCCATTTTACAAAAGAGGGATCAATTGGGCAACAGTATTCAAGAAGCAATTCCAAGAGATCATGCGTTTTTGGAAATTCTTTTTCGTGGAATGAAAGAAATCCTTTCAAATATTTTTCAACACATTGTTGAGTATGAAAGCAAACTATATCTGCTGATGGCTCCTCCACACGGATCAATACTTCAGCCGCTCGCAGATCGCTATCTGCTTTTTTAAACCAATCCAGCACCCATCTCTCCTTATCGTTCATACACAATCTTCCCTTCTTTGGAAACAATGTAGCTGATGCTATTTACCAGCACTTTTTGGCGCTCAAATTCCTCTGGCTTGAAGACCAACACATCCATGCCAAAGTTTCGCCCTGGAAACAGTCGACGAATACTTAAGCTCCGCCTATGACGCGGGCCTTCCATATCCGCTATAATAAGCAGGTCAATATCGCTGTCCTCCCGCTCAGTTCCCTTTGCACGGGAGCCGAAGAGGTAGATTTTATAGGGATGCACCGATTCCACGATACGATCGATAATTTCCGTGATTTTCTCTTGAGTTATCGGCATTTGCGCACCTTATATCGTCACTCGTAGGGGCACGCTGCGCGTGCCTGTGGGCACAAGCATTGTGCCCCTACATTTTAGTCAACACCCAGCATCGTTGCAGCATTTTCCCAGCGGATTTTCTCTTTGACCTGCTCAGGCGCATCCAGTATCTGCAATTTGAGCAGCGCAGGCATTGGATATTTGAACGGCATACCGGTCCCGAACGCCAGCTTTGAGGGGCCGAGAGCCGAGATCAGTCCGGGTATGTCCGCCTGAAGCACCATGCTCATACGCGATATTCCTATCAGAAAATTTCCGGCTTTCAGTTTTTTATCTCTGACCAAATCTGAGTGCTGAAAACCACGCCCGTTGAGTATGATAAATTTCGCCTCCGGGCATTTGCGCATGGCTGACGCGACGTCGGATGTGGGAAGATCAGTCACATTATCCAGCCAATGTCGCTGCCGCCTGTCCACCACGCGGATGGGAACGGACAGCGGCATTCCCTTATCTGCGGCGCGATGGATCATGTCCAGGCTGTTTTCATCGGTCAGCTTGTAGGCGTGATAGTGGGGGAAAAGACGAAGACCGGCCATACCAAAATCTTCGTGGCACTGCCTCAGATCATCCTGCCATCGAGGATATTTTGGATTCAAAGTAGCAAAGGGAATCAGCCTGTCGCGGTGTGCTCTGGTTTCGGCTGCCAGTTCCTCATTTCCTGCATGGCAGTCTTTATAAAAAATGGCGTTGATGGATGAGACCATCGCTTTGTCTATTCCGTTCTCATCCATCAATCTGAGCAGCCCACTGGCTGTGTTATGTCGCAACTGTCGAAAGGGCCAGTGCCCAAGATATGCGTTCACGTCAATTATCAAAGCGATACCCTCTTTTCCAGAATAGCAGCCATATTTTCCCAGAATATGCTCTCGCGTTGAGCCTCTGTGATATTCGCTCCCATGATTTTTCCCACGCCGCCCTCCATGGTCATATCAGTACCGAAGAGCAGCCTTTCCACTCCCAGTTCTCTGACGGCCATCTCTATCATGCCTTCATCTATGACACTTCCGCTGGTGTCCAGATACACACTGGGGCTGTCACGCAGCATTCTTATCGTCCATTCCCAGTCACCGCCGCCGCCTACGTGAGCCTCGATGAGCATTGCCTCCGGATACTCGGCGGCTAATTTCACAAAGTCGCCAGCGTGAGATATGTTGGGCTGCCGGGATGCTTGTGCCGGGTCAGTCACGTAGCCGGCGTGCTCCAGAATGGGGATTCCCAGTTCTATTGCTTTCTCAACGATGGGGTAGACTACAGGATCGGAGCACTTATACTGATTATAGAGCTTTATGCCCATCATTCCATGCTTCATAACGCACCGCTCCATCTCTGCGATAGACTTCTTTTGATGCTCCGGATTAACGAAGCAATATCCCAGAATACGATCTGGGTAGCGTTTCATGACTTTCAGTACATCATCATTACATTCCCGAACCTCGGAATGTTTGGGCATACCAGAAGTGATGGGTATGGAACAGCAGAGCTTATCAATGCCAAGCTTGTCTGCGGCATCTATAATTTTATCATTGCCATTCCAGCCCCAATTTCGCTTTCTTCCGTTCACGTGCATGTGGCAATCAATTTTCATATATCAGTCACCTCATTTTCCGTTTCCAGGAGTATACCTCATGAATTGCGCACTGTCAACTAAGATAGATTGCCTGCCGAGTACCACAAGCTGGCGGTATGTGGTACTCGGAAAACCAAATTGTCAGCGCATTAGTCCAGATTCTTCAGGTATCCCCACGAAACCGCAAGCTTATCAGAGACGCTAACTGCCGCTGGCTCACCCTCAACTTTTACATTATCAAAGTCTACAGGAGACGAAGATGTCATCAGCCCAATGCTACCATGATCCAGGGCAGTATCACCAATGGTCTCAACGAGTTGCTCTTTGTAGAAGAACTTTAGATTGCTCCCGCGAGCATCAACGGAAATGGTTACCCACTCCTGCTGACCGAAAGGCTCTGGAAGTGGTCCGTCTGCTATGAGAAAGGTGATAGAGCCATCCCTCATCCTGGCGATGTGATATTCATCATCATCCTCCTCAAGCTGGAAACGGTAGTAGTTTTCCTCATCCTGATAGCGGAAAACCAGGCCAGCAAAATCATCGTCGCGGTAGAACACATCAACGCTGAAGGTGTAATTTCGCCATTCCTTGTCACCTGCTATAGCGTGCGTGCCAACGCGACCGTCATCATCCGCAGCGCCTTCTACTTTTCCAGCGAGTACGCCATCTGCACCTTCGATATCCGTGTTTTGATGAAGTACGCCATCCGCCTCAACCCAGTCTGACGGCCCTCTAGCGGCGTCCACCTCCTCGAAATCAATTATCTCCCAGTCAGTCATGTCACCATCGGAGAAGTCATCGGAAAACAGCAATTTGTCGGCCAATGCAGCTTCGCATAGTAAGCTGACCATAAGAAAACTGATGAAAGTGAAAAGCAATCTAGCCATTTGAGTCCTCCTTAGTTGAGCATGTCATCGTTACTACCTCCAACTTTTCTCAGTGGGTTGGCTGAATAGGGCCGATGTAATCGGTGGCAATGACTATGTTGTCAAACCAGACTTTGCTCACGTGACCAGCAGAAGCTCTGGTTATATACAGGTACGTCCAGACGTAGTTCACAGCCAGTTCCTCCGAAGTCCGCCACTGGAAGCCCTCAAAAGCACCTTCGCTTTTGATGTCCGGACGCCACCATCCGCCTGTCCATCGCCCCTTTGGGAATCCCTTTCCCGCGTGGCTTACTATCTGCCCATCGCGTCGCCAGAGCTTGCCGTCGATCCAGAACGCCTGTTCGCCGTTCGACTCATCTACGGGATCATTCATCTTCATCATCATTTCCACGCAGATCCATCTCCCATGCTCAACCTCAGGTTTGGTTCCGCCGGTGAGGAACGGCGTTCCCCAGTATCCCCCGTCGCCGTGTACGTGCATTCCCTGCCAGTAGGTGTAAAAATCCCAATTCCAATTCTTGCCATAAGGCTCTACGCCTGTGGTGAGCCGTTTGTCACCTTCTGGCCTGGTCCCTGCGCCGCCCTGGGGCCACGGAGTTGGCGGGTTGTACCCTCCCAGATGTGTCCCGAAATGATGGATAGAGGCACAGTCCGGGTCGAATTTCACGTAGAAGCGCGCGAAGATTTGCTTGTATCCCGGAAGCAATCGCCTGTATAGATGTCCGCCCTCGCCCTCGCCGCCGACATGCGTCATCAGCAGCGACACGTCATCGGAACTGGCATCAGGAGTATCCGACGAAAGGGACATGATCTCTTTGCCGTTGCAGCTATCCCATCTCTCAAATATCTCCTCAAGCGACCCCTCATCGAACTTCTCCACAAAAATAACGCCGGGATCTTCCTCAATTCCCTTATCCGCCGGATATTTGGCAGCGATTCCCTTATCGCCCTCTGGTAACGACTGAGCGAGCAAACTGCCAGAGATAGCCAACAGAGCAAAGATTGAGAACGCAGCCTTGATGATATATGTCCATAGTTCCATTTTATTGAGACTCCTTAATAAATGTGAGTTCGATATAACAATGCTTGTCATTCCATCCTTCGCTTGAATGACAAATCCTCATGCAAGATCATATCATCCTGTTGATTCGGCCTCGTGGATATTATAAGTGATTTTATTTCCTTTGTCTAACTCAATCTGAAGGATGTGTGGATATGGTGAATTTCGGTCAGCCGGAAATCCAACCGTAAGCTGAGAAAACAGTAGCGAAAACCACACTAAAACGGTTATAATATCTTCAGAGAATATGGTAGACATCCCTCACCTTTATGAGAAAGGGAGCATTGTGGACAAGCGGGAAAAAGATGGTTATATCTTGAGACAGTTTGTGCATATCTACTGCCGCGGCAAACATAAGACGCCTAAAGGCGAGCTGTGTGCCGATTGCCAGGATCTGCTGTCCTACGCCCTAAAACGGCTGGAACGATGCCCGCAGGACCCCAAGCCGGCGTGCAAACACTGCGAGACCCACTGCTACAAGCCCGCCTACCGGGAAAAGATCCGCCAGGTAATGCGCTATTCCGGTAAGCGGCTGATCCTATATGGACGGCTGGATCTGCTGTATCACTATCTGTTTTGAGATCGGAATAAATGTAGAGCGAATGTGTTGACTTTTACTCAGATCGGAAGTATAATCATGATGATATTGCGAATGAGCAATGATCTCTTTCAAGCCCGCTACTTCTAAAGTGAAGGGAGTGAGATGAATGAAAGTTACAACCAAAGCCATTTATAAGAGCGGACGTCTGATCTTCCATGATTCCGATAATGTACCGGAGGATGGTGCGGAAGTTACTGTAAGTTTTGAGAAGAAGGTAGAAATCTCAAATCCCTCGTTGCGCGGCAGTTGGGCGAAGTATTTCCCGGAGAGGGTTGATCTGGATAGGCAGTTGAGGCTCTTACGCAAGGAATAGGAAACGGAATTGGTGGAGCTTGTCTAGATCACTGACAACTTAATTCGTAATACCATTGACAGAAACTATTAGGTGGAATTGGCTCAAGTACCACATGCTGCCAGCTTGTGATAAAAGCGTTTACAACACTATTTCGGAACAAGCTGGTAGCTTGTGGTACTATTGGAAACTAACGTGATGTTTTCATAAATAGAAATCCTGCCGAGATCAAAAAATCTCTATACAAACATAAATAGATATGATAGTATTAAGAAGGATTTTTCTAGAGCCTGTTTGCATAGATTTTCAGCCGAAGCAACTACTGAAGAGGAGAACATAATGGGGCGGATTAAGCAGTCGATATGTTTTGGGTGTTTCACCCGAGGCGTGGAGCCAGAGCAGGTGATCAAGGAGGCAGCTAAGATTGGTTTTACCTCGGTGGAGATGTCAAGTCAGGAATACTGGGGAATGATTAGAGATCTGGGGATGCGAATAGCTATAACTGGCGGGCATAGATCGCTGAAAGATGGTCTCAATAAACGCTCGAATCACGACAGGATCGAACAAGAATTGTTGGAAAAAATCGACCTTGCTGTGGAAAATGACATTCCCGGGCTTATCTGCTTCTCTGGCAACAGGGAAGGGCTGGCAGATGACGAAGGGATCGAGATCGTAGCAGAGGGATTGAGTCGCGTTGCCAAAGTCGCGGAAGAAAAAGGCGTTACTCTCTGCATGGAACTGCTCAACAGCAAGGTAAACCATCCGGATTACCAGTGCGATTATACCGCATGGGGCGTGGAAGTCTGCAAGCGTGTCAACTCTCCACGAGTGAAGCTGCTTTACGATATTTACCACATGCAGATCATGGAAGGCGATCTGATCCGCACGATCTCTGACAATATCCAGTATATAGGTCACTTCCACACCGCAGGCAATCCAGGCCGTCGTGATATGGACGAGGAGCAGGAAATCTATTATCCACCAGTAATGCGCGCTATCGCCGATTCGGGTTACGATATGTACGTAGGCCATGAATTCGTTCCAAAAGGCGATCCCATAGAAGCGATGCGCACAGCGTTCAAACTTTGCGACGTATAAGAAAAAGAGGAGAATGAAATGGGGCGTATTAAACAGTCGGTATGTTCATGGTGTTTCTGCCGGGATGGCGTTACACTTGATCAAATAATTGAGGAAGCGGCGAAGGTTGGTTATGCCTCCGTGGAGATGCCCGGTACGGAATACTGGAGCATGATTAAGGACAAAGGGATGCGCATAGCCACTATTATCGGTCATGGTTCATTGGAGAATGGTCTCAACAAGCGCTCAAACCACGACAGGATCGAGCAGGAATTGTTGAAAAATATAGATATTGCGGCTGAGAACGACATCCCCACGCTTATCTGCTTCTCCGGCAACAGGGAAGGGCTGCCGGATGACGAAGGGGTAGAGATCGTCGCGGAGGGATTTAGTCGCGTAGCGAAAGTAGCGGAGGAAAAAGGCGTTAATCTCTCCCTTGAACTGCTCAACAGCAAGGTGAATCACAAGGATTATCAGTGCGATCGTACCCCGTGGGGCGTGGAAGTGTGCAAACGCGTCAACTCACCCCGGGTAGGATTGCTTTACGATATTTACCACATGCAGATTATGGAAGGCGATCTGATCCGCACTATCAAAGATAATGTTCAGCACATAAACCACTTCCATACTGCCGGTAACCCTGGACGTCATGACCTGGACGAGGAGCAGGAAATCTACTATCCAGCCGTGATGCGCGCTATTGCTGACACGGATTATGATCTATACGTAGGGCAGGAATTCGTCCCCAAAGGCGACCCCTTGAAGGCACTTCGCACAGCATTCGAGATCTGTGACGTATAAAGCGGGCCGAATATCATACCTCAGATCGGTAGTCCACCGATCTGAGGTCTGATTTATATATAGCGAGGGTTAGATATGCATCCAGACGCTCTGACAAGAAGCGAACGGCGTATGAGTATAGGTAATCAGTTGAGGAAGCGAGATGTCAGTCGATAAAAAGAAGAGCGATTCGATAAAAACTCTGGAGGGCATATTCCTTCAGGGGATCAGGTTTCAGAGGCACGGAGGTCTCAAGAAGCTATGGAAATTGCAGGCGGTATTCAGGCATGTGGTAGGTTCGTGGCTCAGGCGCAGGCGAATTCAGAAGCGCGAAGGCCTAACAGTTCCTGTAGTCATAGCCTTCAGTCCCACCATGCGCTGCAATCTATCCTGCGTGGGGTGCTACGCACGCGATTATCCTCGCGATAATGAGCTTTCGCTGAAAATCATTGACGATATGTTTAGCTCCGCCGAGGAAATGGGCGTCTTTCTGTTCGCCATCACTGGCGGCGAGCCGCTTTTGCGCGATGGAATACTAGAGGTGCTTGGCCGTCACCGGAAGCTTTTATTCCTTATGATCACCAACGGTATGCTGATGGACGAAGAAACAGCCAGAATGATCTCTCGCGCCGGGAATATAATACCAGTAGTGAGTCTTGAGGGCTTCAGAGAACAGACAGATACCAGGCGCGGAGAAGGTGTATACGAGCAGGTAGAGGTCGCGATGAAGTGTCTGGAGGATTCAGGTGCAGTGTTCGGATATTCGGCGATGGTAACGCGTGATAATTTCGAGGCACTTAGCAGCGATGAATTCATCGAAGAGATGATAGGGCGCGGATGCGCGCTGGGGTTCTACACGGAATACATACCCGTCGGAAGCGCGGCGCGGTGGGAACTGGTATTGGAAGACGCGGAGCGAGTGAAATTCCGCGAGAGAGTATTGCATATCCGCAAAAACAAGCCTATAATGGTCGCCCACCTCCCTGAAGATGAATACGGGCTTGACAACAGATGTATGGCACTCGACGATGGTTGTGTGCATATCAACGCGCAGGGAGATGTGGAACCATGTCCATTTACGCATTTCGCCAGTGATAATATCCGGGAAAAGACGCTTGCCCAGGTTCTTCACTCGGAGTTTCTCACTCAGATAAGGTCAAGCGACGCCGCGGTCCGATGCGGGCGTTTGGGATGTTCGCTCTTTGAGAATCGGGAGATAGTGGAAAATATAGCAGCCAATACCGGTGCAAGGAGGACAGATAACGAGCCGCAGTGATCAAATAGTACGTATTTGGATCACATCAGGTGGAATGTTATTCGAAATTGCCAAGCATCTTGACATATGATAAGTGTTATGATAGTATTGAACTGGATTATTTGTATAACTCGTTTTATATACACATCATTCTGTAAACAGGAGACAACATCATGGCCCGTGCTGATTTGCTACTTAGTTTGGTAAAGGCAGGCACTCGTGGAGATTCGTTGTTGTTTCGCCGTGTGGTTGAGGCAATAATTGCTGAGGAAGGGGCTAAACAGCATCACATATTGGCTAAGAACCTATCAGAGTTGCTTAATAATAATGGAAAAGGCATATCTCGTCCGCTTAGCGCCGCTAGTGAGGGAATACAGGGACTTATGTACGAAGTTACTCCAGAACGTTCGCTGGATGATTTGGTATTGTCCAATGAGGTGATTTCCAGTTGCCATGAACTTGCAGAAGAGCACCATCGGAGTGATTTGCTGAGGTCACATTCTTTGGAACCACGGCATCGTGTATTACTCGTTGGTCCTCCGGGTAATGGCAAGACAACCCTTGCGGAAGCACTAGCCAATACTCTGATGCTTCCTATGCTAGTAGTGCGCTACGAAGGCATAGTTGGTAGCTACTTAGGGGAAACTGCTCTTCGTCTGCGCCGACTATTTGATTATGTGCGGGAGCGTCGTTGTCTGCTGTTTTTTGATGAGTTTGATACTTTGGGTAAAGAGAGAGGCGATTTACATGAAACGGGAGAGATCAAGCGTGTAGTCAGTTCTCTGTTACTGCAAATGGATGCATTACCCAGCTATGTGGTTATTGTCGCTGCCACAAATCACCATGAATTACTTGATCGCGCAGTATGGCGTAGATTTCAACTGCGTTTGTCATTACCCAAACCTGATCAGGCTCAATTGGAGGAGTGGTTTCGTCGCTTTGAGAAGCGTCTGGATTCTCCGTTCGGTGTTAGTTTGAGTATACTAACAGATGAGCTTAGTGGTCTGAGTTTTGGTGAAGTAGAGGAATTCGGTAATGATGTTCTGCGTCGATATATACTGGAGATACCCAATGGCAGTATGAAACGTATTGTGAAAGAACGCCTAAAACAGTGGAAGACGCGATTTTGCCCATCCGATTCTCAATGGGAGTAAAGAGTCATGGCTGAAAGACCACTGATCATATTTCCGGAACCGAATGAAGTCAAGAGACACAAGCTACCTCGTGTCCCCATTCGCCTGCATATTCCTTTACCCAGCCGTCAGACGCAGAGACTTACTCCCAAGTTTGACAGTTTGAGGCAAAGCTTTGAACGTTCTAGGCTACAATCAGATCCTGCAGGTGCAGAGTCTGAGATGGTTCTGGTTTTGGAGACGATAGGAAGAATTAAGGATTTCCTCAATACTGTCGGGCGCATTGAAGGGCTTGAGTGGTTAGCAGCTCAAGATGAAGATCTGATTGCACCAGATGATGATTTCTATTATGTAAACAAAAAAGAAGAGAAGCTTGATAAAGATCTAACAGGGCGTCTATACTTGGTTATGTCAAACGCTCGTGGTATGCAGCAATTGCTTTCTTTTTGGAAACGCTACAAATCGCATCCGGATAGGAAGTTCGACCGACCTTTTGGGAGATTATACGAAATATTCAGTTGCCTGAAAGACATAAGACCTTGGGGAGCAGAGGATCGCCTGAGGGAGACTGGCCTTTTGGAGGACTGGCAGCGGAGGGCAGAAGCAGGAGAGGAACGCGTCCGCGTGGAGATCGAACTCTGGTACCGAGAGAACCCTGAGTTACGAAGCAAGATTGAGAATGAACTGATAGGCCAAGTAGTGAATCTGGATGGAAAGGTGTTAGCAAAGGCTTCTATAGGAGAGATTGAATATCACGCTCTTCTAGCTGAGTTGCCTGTGGCATTGGTGGAAGACTTTCGTAGTAATAATGATGACGTTATTGATCTTCTGCATTGCAACCCGGTGATGTTCTTTAGGCCTGTGGGCCAAATAGCAGGCGTAATTCCATATGAAGAATCGGAATTGGAGTCGTGGCAGGGAGGAGAGCTTCCAATTCCTCAGGACAATCCAGTAGTCGCTCTGCTAGACGGTCTACCCTTGGAGAATCACAATCTCCTTGCCGATCATCTGATAGTGGATGATCCTGATGATTGGGCTAGTGATTATGTTGTCATAGAGCGCAAACACGGAACGGCTATGGCTTCTCTTATTTTACATGGGGAACTTGATGCCCATGACTCCATACTGCCATCGCGTATCTACGTTCGTCCAATTATGAGGCCGGGACCTTTGAATCTTCAAAATGAACGAATTGAACGCATACCAGAAAACATTCTTCCAGTAGATATTGTTCACCGCGCCGTGCGCCGTATTTTTGAAGGTGATGGCACAGAACCTGCTTCAGCTCCTACAGTAAGAGTGATCAATCTATCCATTGCTGATCCAGCACGTCCTTTAGATCGATTTCCCAGTTCATGGGCACGTCTTCTTGATTGGTTATCATGGGAATATAAAGTGCTATTTGTGGTAAGTGCAGGAAACCATACTAGAGACATAGAACTGCCTGATGTTCCAAGAGAGCAATTTAACTCCTTGAGATCTAATGAAACCTTATGTCAACAGACATGCAAAGCCCTAAATAATGATGCAAGACACCGCCGGCTTCTATCTCCTGCGGAATCAATAAATGCTTTGACGGTGGCCTCAGTACATTCTGATAATTCGGAAGGTGCTGCCTACCCAGGATATGTACTTGATCCTTTGCCCACAGATACCTTGGCTTTCCCAAGTCCTATTAACGCTCAAGGCGCTGGATTTCGTCGTTCAGTTAAGCCTGATTTGCTGTTCCCAGGAGGTAGACAACTCTATAGAGAGGAGATGTCAAACTCTAATGCGAATGTTGTTCTGAAATGGCTAGATACGAATAGGCCTCCCGGCCAGCTAGTTGCTTTTCCGCGTCCAGGAGATCCAACGGCTATCGGCTATACCCGTGGGACAAGCAATGCTGCGGCGTTAGCGACTCGTTCAGCGGCGATAATCTATCAAAACCTACAGGAACTCTTCAGGGAAGCAAAAGATGATGGTCTGGGCAATGATCATGTTTCAGTATTGATTAAAGCTCTTTTAGTGCATAGTGCTTCTTGGAATGGTATGTCGGATACCCTAACCCAATGTTTGGGCTTGGAAGGGAGTGATAGGAAAAATGTCTGTTCTCGCCTCTTAGGATATGGCAGAGCAAATGTCGAAAGGGTGATCTCATGCACAGACCAAAGAGCTACTTTGCTTGGATGGGGAAACATCGCCGATGATAGAGCACATCAATACTTTCTTCCTTTGCCATCCAGCTTAAACGGAAGAAATGAGTGGCGAAAGATAACCATAACTCTGGCTTGGTTCTCACCGATAAATTCAGACCATCAGTCTTATCGTCGGGCTTCTTTGTGGTTTGCTCCCTATGGACAAAAGGAAGCGCGGATATTTAGCATGGGATTGGAGTTGCAGGAAGACTTAGAAAACGGGAATTTCTCGGAGCAGTTGCGGCAGCAGTTTACAAATAATAATATTCCACTTCCTCAAAATGTCACTATTCGGGTCAAAAAGGGACAAGACACGTGGGTGGTCTATGATGAGGGTGAAAGTATACTGTATGTTATCAAGAAAGAAGATGATAATCTAAACACTTACGAAGTGCTTAAGAAAGCGGTGGATGGTGCTGAGTATCTATTGGGAGTAGGCCGTCGAGAAGCGGACTGGCAGGCGGTACGACGAGGCACGGTTCAGCATGAAATTTTTGAGGGGGAAGAGATTAAATTTTTCGAGGAGGATGCGGAATCAGTAATCCAGGTTAATTGCCGTGCTGATGCGGGTAAACTAGTCGATGAAGTGCCATACGCCCTTGCTGTGACTCTAGAGGTAGCGCCAGGGATTGCAATCTACGAAGAAATAATCACTCGCATTAGACCTCGTGTTCGTCCTCCTATTTTGTGATAATTCCTCTACCTTGTCCGTTGCGCACTTCGCCAGCGACAATATCCGGGAAAAGACGCTTGCCCAGGTTCTCCGCTCGGAATTCCTCACTCAGATAAGGGCAAGCGACGCCGCAGTCCGGTGCGGGCGACTGGGTTGCGCACTCTTTGAGAATCGGGAGATGGTGGAAGATATAGCGGCCAATACCGGCGCAAGGAGGACAGACGGGGCCGGCGTGGAATCCGGCCCCGGGATTTAGCTTTAGCTATTTTTTGATCGTAGACCACGTGGTAGCCAGCTTACCAGCAGGTGCGACGGCTGTGGCGGAAAGCTCGGGGATGTCGAAGTAATCGATCTCGAAAGTAGTGTCCACCGAACCTCCCCAGCTTTTAGCGATGATGCCTACCTTGTAGTTGCCGGGTGTATAGTGTGGTCCGAGTTTCGTGTCCTTGCCGCCGGATACCCAACTATCACCGGCGTTGCCCTTTGTGAAGAATTCCAGTTCATCACCAGTCTTCACAGCCTTCAGCCACACATCCTGGTCGATTGCCACATCGGTGACATCAACCCCTATACTTGTTTCCGCACGCCAGCGATAGTCCTGATCGATACAGTCCTCCAACCGAATGTCAGTACCAGAATACGGTCCCCAAGCACTGTATGCCCAATCTGCCTCGTTGAAGAATCCGATTCCTAGCTGACAGGCGGGTGGCTGCGAACCGCCTGTGGCGGCATTGAGCAGCATCTCCACGCTGAAGTCGTTCATATTCGGCGGATCTATGAGGAGCATCACACCGCTATCAACGCCTTTCTTGTACATATCAGCGCCCGCCGTCAGATCGAATACCATTTTGCCGCCTGCGAAGCTAACACTGGCCTTACCTGCAGGATCGCGTAATGTCCAGATGCCAGCCAGAGCTGGACCGTTGAAGTCATCCAGATTCGCGTGGGATACCCCTGCAATACTGATTAACATCGCTATTAACATCACAGAAAAAAGAGCTTTCATAATGAACCTCCTGAAATGATCCGATGGTATCACCAACCGCTCTCCCGAAGAGCGAATATAGCATATCATCCTGATCGCGTTAAATAGAATCCAGTTGCCACAGATTTGGATGGCGTTATTTCTTGATAGCCGACCACGTAGTAGCCAGCTTGCCAGCGGGTACAACGGCTACGTTGAGTTCGGGAACGTTGAAGTATTCGATTTCAAAAGTGCTGTTCACCGAACCACCCCAGCTTTTGGCAGCGATGCCTATCTGATAATTACCGGGCGTATAGTGTGGACCGAGTTTCGTATCTACGCCGCCAGACACCCAATCATCGCCAGCATCGCCCTTTGTGAAAAACTCTAGTTCATCACCGGTCTTCACAACCAATAGCCATACATCCTGATCGATGGCCACAGCACCGACGTCAACAGCGATACCTGCTTCCGCACGCCAGCGATAGTCCTGATCAATGCAGTCCTCCAACCGGATGTCAGTACCAGAATACGGCCCCCAGATGCTGTATGCCCATTCTGTTTCGTTGAAGAACACTGGACCTACCTGACAGGCAGGCGGCTGGCTGCCATTGACAGCAACGTTGACCTGCATCTCCACACTGAAGTCACCCACATCCGGTGGGTCCATAAGGAACATCACGCCGCCATCAGTGCCCTTCTTATACATATCAGCGCCTAACCTCAGATCAAGGATCAGTTTACCGCCCTCAAGGTTGTACTCACCATAGTTTCCAGGATCCCGGTACGTCCACATATCATCAAGATCCCCGCCGTTGAAGTCATCCAGATTTGCATAAGCCATTCCTGCGATGACAAATAACATCGCTGCCAACAACACGAAAGATACACGCCTCATGTTTGAACCTCCTTCAGTAACCCAGATAGATCGGAAAAATCACACGGCCATCGCTAATAGCAACTATATTACCATAGAGATATGTTGTCGTCAAGCAAAAATCGCATTATCTGGGTTAATGAGGCGTGCCCCTATGGGACAGAGATTTCCCTGTAACATTTTCCCCGACACATTCCGGTTTCCATTTAGAGCCTATCCGAAAACCTGGTTTCGATACAGGCTGCGCCTACTCAACCGCCGGCCACGCGCATGGCCTCGGCAATTGACGTTTCCCCAAGCGCCGCCCGGCGCATTCCGTCGGCAGACAACGTGGTCATCCCCTGTTTCACAGCGATAATTTGCATATCCTCAATCGAGGCATCACTTTCCAGCGCGGCGATGATTTCGGGAGTAACCTCAAGCACTTCGGCAATGATAGTACGTCCCCTGTAGCCTATACCTTTGCATTTATCACACCCAACTGGCTCATGAAAACTCTTTGGGACAGAATCCCAATCAAGCCCGCCAGCACGAGCAATCGCGGCAACGCGGTCAAGCAGTTCCGCTGACGGTGTTTGCTCCACGCTGCAATCCGGGCAGAGTTTCCGCACCAGCCGCTGCGCGATGACAAGCTTGGTGGATTCGCCAATGAGATATGGGGAGCTACCCATCTCCTCCATACGCTTCAGGACACCGGCAGACGAGGAAGCGTGCATCGTGGTCATGAGCAAATGCCCTGTGAGAGCGCACTGCTGCGCCATGGAAAGCGTCTCGACATCGGGTATTTCGCCCACCATTATGATATCGGGATCGGAGCGCAGTATAGCGCGCAAAGCCGATACAAACGTGACCCCGGCATCCTGCTGTATTGATACCTGCACCGCCCAGGGGAGGAAATACTCCACCGGCGCCTCCGCCGTCAGTATCTTAACCTCCGGTCTGGCAACGTGATTGAGAAAGGCATAGAGTACCGTCGTTTTGCCGGAACCAGTAGGGCCGCTCACAACGATCATGCCCCAGGGGGATTCGAGCCAGCGCTGAATCTTCTCCCTGTCGCTTGGTGTGAAACCAAGACTCTCGAGGGTCAGAAGCGGCGCTCTGCTATTGTCAAGGATGCGCACGGTGAGGGATTCACCCAGGCCTGCTGGAAGGAAGCAAACGCGCAGGTCAAGAGTCTTACCTTCGATCTTGACTGACATTCTGCCGTCTTGGGGCTTTTTCCGCTCGCCAACGTCGCAACCGGCAAGAATCTTCCACCGCACAATGATGGCTGTTAGCAACCTGGGATCGAACTCTACTATCGAATGCAATATGCCGTCCACCCGGTAGCGAAGGAGTACGACGGATGTATCCAGACTGCTTTCCTTGATATAATTCGCCAGATGGATGTCGCTGGCGTTCATCCTGGCGGCGAGGAGGATCATGAGATTCACTGCCTCCACCACAGGCTGGGATTCGGATTGGTCAGGCGAAGTGGTTTCTACGCCAAGCTGTTCGGCGCGCTCGCGGAGTGCCTCAACAAGCGGGTGGATATTCACAGGAACGTCAATGCGCGGCTCCTGACCTTTCAGGAATCGCTCAATATCCTCCCGATAGAACCGCCACCGACGGCCTACCTTCATCCCCTTGATCTGTCCGGATCGAAGCCAGCGATAGAAGGTGGAGCGTGTGGTGTCCAGAATCTTTATCGCCTCTTTCATGTCAATGATTTCGTCATCCTGTATATCCTCTCCGCCGGTCTCCGTTGATGCGACTTCATCAGTCTTTTTTTCGTCTTCCACAGTCATTTTTGACCTCCTTTTTGTATTGTATTATAGTATATCATGAACGCCATGATACTTAAAACAACAATATGGTCGTTTTTAATAGACGTAATCCGGTCGGAAAGGATTAAGCAATTGTTCGATGAAGCAGTAACGAGCAAGATGCACGCTCTACTATGAGCAAGCTGGCAGCATGTTCTACTCAGCAAGTTGCGGTCGCAATTGGACTTGCATTTCAGGCGACAGAAAGCTTATGCCTGGATAGCCAAAAATTTTCTAGCAATGGTGCTGTATTTGTGGTAAGATGTATCCTGGAGGGTCGGAAAGGTCCATTAGTCTATTGGTGTATGGGTCTATAGGTCGATGGGGCATTTGTATTAACTTAAGGGTTATCACCAAGAGCTAACAGGAGTTGATAGGTGTGTGGTATTTTCCTTCGCTTGTTTATCCGGCACCCGACAGATAGGCAGCGTTGGATGGTTTCCAGTGCCT
>SDBT01001610.1_pt1 | contig 40077 bp, 45 predicted proteins | sample 2277101 | NCBI WGS metagenome assembly SDBT01 (sample SAMN10404973, study PRJNA504765) | marine sediment metagenome | isolation source: marine sediment core GS10_PC15, 103 cmbsf | place: Arctic Ocean: Southern Knipovich Ridge | collected 2010 | reverse complement strand
CGCAAGGACAGGGCCGCATTGGACTTGTGGCAGCGGCGCTTTAAATCGGAATTGGACAAGAGGTATGAAAGCATAAGCGAAGACGCGGCCAGAGGAGAATTCTTAGCCGCGTATTTAGTCGATACGGAAACGATTGTGAGATTATGGGCCTTGGATAAGGCTTATAAGTGGCGGGTCGCACCGGGTTCGAAGCTGCCCGGAAAACTTGGTCCCGTTTTAATCAAGCTGATTTCCGACGGCGACCGAGATGTCCGGCTGATAACAGCCGAACTGCTTGCTTTAATGCCGAAGTTGAATTCAGCTTCGCCCCTGCTGACACAACTCGGAGCCGAACAGGACGACCAGGTCAAAACAAAGCTATTAGTTGCGCTCGGTGGAGCGTGTTCCAACGCTATTTTGTCCAATCCTGCGGCCACAATCTCCCCTGAGATGAAAGAGATACGCAAGAAAACCCTGGAATGGGCTGCGAAATTTCTTTTTGAGGAGAATACGGAAAAGGCCCGGAATGGTGCGGAAGTCATAAAAAAACTGCTCAACCGTGACGGATTAGAGCCGAAAGAGGTTGACAGATACCTTGGCTTGCTATCGGAGAGATATAACAAGCAAAAGGACAAACCCGACGGAACCCTAAGGGGGGAATTGCTCAACGAAATGGCTGCTTTGTGCGTGCAGGACAGCACGTGCAGGGAAAAGGCGGCCAAGTTTTTTAAAAAATTATTTGTAGAAGCTCTGCGCGATGAATCGAATTTCGTCCGGGAAGCGGCCGTAGATGGACTAACTTATATTAACAGGACAAATGCCCTAAAACTGCTAAGGGCCGATTTTATTAATGATCCCAGTATCAAACTAAGAGAGAAAATTATCGCTCTTGCCGATGCAGTCGGAGGCAAAGAAGACTTGAATTGGCTGGCGGAAAAAATCGGGTTAAACTCTGAAAGCGACCCGGCCTGGCAGGCAATGCTGAAGATATTCACCGGCTCCGACACCGGCGTCCTGAAAGAATGGATGGACAAACTTACCGTACAGAGCAGCAAAATCAAGTTGTCCGATGAGCAAAAAATTGATTTTCTTGAGATAGCGGAAAATGCGAAGGGCAATAGCGAATACATGCCGGAGATACGTAAGAAATTAGCCGGTCTGTATTATAAAACGGATCAATATGAACAAGCCGAAGGTTATTTGAGCATTCTATATGAAATGGCCCAGACACCGGAAGGCAAAAAGGCGATTTTGCCGAACCTTTTGGATGCATGCTTGAAAGGGGCAAAACCGAAGCGTACAGCCGAGTTGGTGAAGAGTTGCCTGAAAGAAGGAGACTTAGACCCTAACAGTATTGTTGTGCAGTCGATTAATAATTATTTCAGCAAACCACCCGTCAGCGCCGATCCGAATGAAGTTCTTAAAGTATTAATCGCTATAAAAGTTCCGCAAGGCAGGCCACAATGGAACCAACAGCTTAAGAATTGGACAGACCTCCTGGGCAAAGCTAAAGAGCCGGATAAACCAAAATCAGCAGAGTAGTTAACCGGAAGTACTCACTTGTTTTTCAATATTTTCTGCTTCGAATGAGGCCATCCGCTAAGTGTGCATTAACAGGTAAAGCGAGCCGGTACTGTCCTAGCATACATACCAGCTGCGTAATGATAGATAAATGCTTTGTATACAATATGATACAAAAACTAAACCTGTTAACCTTATCAGCCTGAAAAAATCTATATTTGAGGCCAAAATTCTTGACTAAACTCGCAAAAAGGAGTATAAGAATTCATAATTTAAAGCGGAAAACGACGTTTCAGTAGGGTAATAGTTCGTCTTTTAGAGGGCAACTGTAGGTGAAGAAGCAAACTGTTTCTTTTTAATCCCTCTGTTGAGTAGATACCCGGACGTAACCTCTTTGAGATTGGTAAAACGTAGTTTTACAATGTGTTAAGCGGTTGCTCTTCAGCTTTATAATATTAATTTCGTGGATTCTCTTGTACAGCACACCTTACAACCGGCACGGCTTGAATATAAAGTGTTCCTGAGAGTTTTAGCGATAAATCGGCAGTTTTTGGGATTGACTGGTTATATTAACGCTGATTATAATCGTGTGATTTGTGAATTTTGGAGGTTTTTTTATGATTAACGGTAAAATACTCTTAGTTTCGTTAGCTGTTTTCAGTGCCGTTTCTTTTCTCGCCGAAGATTTATGCTTCGGCGGCATGGACAACGATGGTTGGAAAGCGTCTCCTGAATTAGTTGCCAAGCTTACGCAAAGGCGTTCCGAGGCCAATTATGACGAGCAGAAGGTCCCGGGATACACTTTGCCTGATCCGCTGTTAATGTCCGACGGCACGAAAGTGAGCGATGCCAGGGCCTGGCGGGACAATCGTCGGCCGGAGGTGCTCGAACTGTTCCGGACTCACGTTTATGGTCGCTCGCCAATCGAACGGCCAAAGGATATGGCCTTCAAGGTTTTCGAACTTGAGCAGCGGGCGTTGGGCGGTCTGGCCATGCGTAAGCAAGTGGCAGTCACCTTTACCGGCAAGCAGGATAGGCCGGGGATGGATATCCTAATATATTTGCCAAATGACAGAAAAAAGCCCATCCCCACCTTTGTTATCTTGAATTTTGGTGGCAACCATACGATTCACGCTGATCCGGCTATCAAGCTGTCCGGCAGTTGGATGCGCCCGGGATCCGGAATCGTAAACAATCATGCCGCGGCTGACTATAGAGGCAAAGCCTCCTCGCGGTTTCCAGTCGAAGAGATCCTGAAGCGGGGCTACGGCCTGGCCACAATCTACTATGGAGATATAGATCCGGACTTTCACGATGGCTTTAAGAATGGAGTACACCCCGCCTTTGACAAACTTCACGAAGGAAAGCGGTCATCCGATGCATGGGGTTCTATTGGTGCATGGGCGTGGGGTTTGAGCCGGGCCATGGACTATTTTGAGACCGACGCCGATATTAACCACAAGTGCGTAATTGTCCTCGGACATTCACGTCTGGGCAAGACATCTCTTTGGGCTGGCGCTCGGGATGAGCGGTTCGCAATGGTGATTTCGAATGACTCCGGCTGCGGCGGGGCGGCTCTGAGCCGGCGGCAGTTCGGTGAAACCGTACGGCGCATTAATACGAGTTTTCCGCACTGGTTCTGTGAGAATTTCAGGAAATACAACGGCAAAGAAGACGATCTGCCTGTCGATCAACACATGCTTATAGCTCTGATTGCGCCGCGCCCTGTTTACGTGACCAGTGCAGATCAGGACCTGTGGGCCGATCCGCATGGTGAGTTTCTGTCATGCAAGCATGCTGATCCTGTTTATCGTTTGCTTGGTCTCGACGGGTTGGGAGTTGACCGAATGCCCGGCCTCGATAGACCTATAAAAACAGGCACGATTGGCTACCACGTCCGTTCCGGTGGGCATAATCTGGCCGAGTATGACTGGCGGCAATTCATGGATTTTGCTGATACGCATTTTGTGACATCAGGCCGGGGCAAGAATTGAAGTTCTATTTCTTCCGGACCGGAATTGAGTAGCTTTCAGCGTTTTCTGTTGTTTAGTTCTGCTTTTTGAGGGATTTTGTTTTCGGCCTGCCGACCAATAGAGGCCTAATATAACGACTACAATAATGCTCAAGTTTGCTGATGAAGATGTTACTGTCCGGTATCTGACCGAGATTGCAATATATGCGAGCGTTTGTGAAGTGCTATGTTGATGTACTTTTGAGCAAAAACAAAAAATTCAAATATTTTTATTTTTTTTATTTTTATGTTTGCACTTTCACTGTCGTTCATATAATGTACGTGGTTTATATTAAGAATTGTTGAAAATAATAGATTCCTGCGCACTTTTTATAGACAAATTGAGTAGGAATGAAGTAAATTACTTTGTATTTACCGGTTTTTTTGCCGGATATGAATGTATTTGTTGTTTATTGACTCGGTTCACTACGCGGTGTCGGTCGGTGAATTGGGTTTTGCTGCTGTAGCTCAGTGGTAGAGCGCGTCCTTGGTAAGGACGAGGTCATGGGTTCAAGCCCCATCAGCAGCTAAATGCAAGCGGTCGAGTCAAGATAACTTGTCCGGCACGAAAAGCCGTTAGCCAAAGCTTTTTGGATGCATGGAAATCAGTTATTCTGGCTGTGAGTTAATTATAAAGGTTGAAAAGCAGTTTTGATTAAAATATAGAGTAATGAAATACTAACCCAGCACATTGGAGGTTTATATTAAGATGGCTAAGGCGGTATTTGAACGGACAAAACCACATATTAATATTGGTACTATTGGTCATATCGATCACGGCAAAACAACGTTGACTGCTGCAATTACAATGCGACTGGCGCATAAAGCCGGTGGCGGTAATGTCAAAAGGTTTGAGGATATCGACAATGCTCCGGAGGAAAGAGAGCGCGGCGTTACAATCAATACTGCGCACATAGAGTATGAGACGGATAAGCGCCATTACGCTCACGTCGATTGTCCGGGCCACGCCGACTACATCAAGAACATGATTACCGGGGCGGCACAGATGGACGGGGCTATTTTAGTGGTGGCAGCCGGCGATGGCCCTATGCCACAAACTCGCGAGCATATCCTTCTTGCCCGTCAGGTTAATGTGCCGTTTATTGTGGTCTTTCTGAACAAGGTGGACCAGGTTGATGATCCGGAACTGATCGATTTGGTCGAACTCGAGACAAGAGACCTGTTGAACAAGTATGAATTCCCCGGCGACGATATCCCCATTATCAGGGGATCGGCCCTGGCGGCGATGGAATGCGAAGGCAAAGATGATGAAGCCTGCAAGTGCATTGACGAGCTAATGGCGGCGGTCGATGATTATTTCCCGATTCCTGAGCGTGAGGTTGACAAGCCGTTTCTCATGCCGGTCGAGGATGTTTTCAGCATTAAAGGCCGTGGTACGGTCGGTACAGGACGGGCTGAGCGAGGTATAGTCCATACCGGCGATGAGGTCGAAATCGTTGGGCTTGCAGATGAAGTACGCAAGACTGTTTGTACCGGGGTGGAGATGTTTAATAAGACGCTCAATGAAGGTCAGGCCGGCGATAACATAGGTTTGCTTTTAAGGGGCGTTGAAAAGAAGGATTTGGAACGTGGACAGGTTGTAGCGGCGCCTGGCAGTATTACGCCACATACCCGGTTTCATTCTGAAGTCTATGTTCTAAGCAAAGAGGAAGGTGGTCGACATACCCCGTTCTTCTCTGGATACAAGCCACAATTTTACTTCAGAACAACCGATATAACCGGTTCGGTTCATGCATTAATGAGCAGGGATGGCAAGACTGCAGAGATGTGTATGCCCGGTGATAACATCGCGATGGATGTGGAGATTATTGCCCCAATCGCGATGGAAGAAGGTCTTCGCTTTGCGATTCGTGAGGGTGGCCGGACAGTCGGGGCTGGTGTGGTAACTAAGATCATTGAATAAAATCTATCTGAATAACTATCTGGAATCTGTGTGCGTTAAAAAAGGGTGCTAAAACCAGCCAAACGTATTCAGGCGAGTATCTCAATCGTAACCAGATAATTCTTGAGTAATTAGCCCTGCTTGGTTGGGACGAATCTTATGGCTAAAAAAAAGAGTAAAAGGGAGTATGTCTGGCTTGAATGTAGCGAGTGCAGCAACAGAAACTATCGCACAAGTGTTAGTGTGGCAGAAGGTACACCCAAAATAAAACTCAAAAAATTCTGTAAAAATGAACGTAAGCATACTGTTCACAAGATACGACGCAAGTAATCGAATACCGATGAGTACATATTTTGGCGTTTAAGCAATTGCAAATAATCAACAAAAAATAACAAAAGGTAAATTGAATAGGCCAGTAGCTCAATTGGCAGAGCGTCGGTCTCCAAAACCGAAGGTTGGGGGTTCGATTCCTCCCTGGCCTGTTTTGAAGAATGAGGCGGGATGAGAGACTGGTAAATTTGCTTCTGTTAGTGATATGAGGTCGATATGGTTTTTGATATTTACAAACGTGGTCAGGGCAAATATACAAGGCTCTGCAGTGCTTTTGCCATAGCGATAATTGTGGGATTGGGTTGTTTGCAGCTTTATAAGAAATTGGCGGCCGGCGACCGGGGTTTGTGGGTCGAGACTATGGTACCTGCCGTTTTGTTTGTTATCTTGGCCCTTTTGATTTTCTGGTTGGTTAATAAACCTTCACTTGCTGATTTTTTTATCGCTGCTGAAGGTGAAATGAAAAAGGTTAGCTGGTCAAGCAGGCAGGAAATAGCCGTATCGACATTTATTGTTATTATTGTTGTGATTAGTATGGCAGCACTTCTTGGAACTACAGATATTGGCTTTAGAACGTTATTTACTTGGCTCCTGAGTTGATTATCATATCTCAAAAGAGATATAGTATAAGGTGTTAATATGCAGTGGTACGTTTTACGAGTTGCGTCAAATAAAGAAGTGCAAGTTAAAGAAGCGCTAATCCAGAAGGTTGAAAAGGATGGCTTGACGGATATTATTGGGAGAATCGAGGTTCCTATTGACAGGATTAAACGTATCCGCGGCAGTAAACAGATGGTGCAGACAAAACCCAAGTATCGCGGCTATGTTTTTATGGAGATGGAGTCGACGGAGGATGGCAGGGTGCCGGAAAAGGCATGGTTTATGATCAAGGGGACGTCTGGCGTTGGAGATTTTATTGGCACAGAAGGATTTCCAACTGCGATGCGGGACACGGAGGTGGCAAAGATGCTTGATGAGGCTGAAAAGCCCGAGTCAGCACCAAGCATAAGAGTTGAGTTTAAGAAGGGTGATATGATTAAGATTAGAGAAGGAGCGTTTGAAAACTTTGAAGGCGTTGTCGATTTGATCGATCAGGAGCGAGGGATTGTCAAGGTAATTGTTTCGATTTTCGGCCGAAGTACGCCGCTGGACATTGAGTATTGGCAGATTGAGAGAGCGTGATTCAGCACTCAGTCTTCAATAAATAGAGCAAGAGAAACGGGATTATGGCTAAAAAAGAAGTAAAAGTAAAAATTAAATTGCAGGCAAAGGGCGGGCAGGCAACGCCGGCTCCCCCGGTAGGTCCTGCATTAGGCCAACACGGGGTAAACATAGGTCAGTTCGTTTCGCAATTCAACGAGCGGACAAAAAGCCTGAACGGAACAATCGTACCGGTCGTGATAACCGTCTTTGCGGACAAAAGTTTCACTTTTGAAGTCAAGAGCCCCCCGGCGGCGGTATTGCTGAAACAGGCAGCCGAAATCGCAAAGGGCAGCGGCGTCCCGAATAAGGAGAAGGTTGGAAAAGTCAGCGCCGAGCAGGTACGAAAAATCGCCGAGACCAAGTTCAAGGATTTGAACGCATACGACCTGGATCAGGCGGAAAAAATTATAAGAGGTACCGCCCGAAGTATGGGCGTGGAAATAATTGATTAGTAAAGAACTTGTACATGATACGAGATATGAACTATGCGAGTTAGAAGCAAAAGATACAAACAAGAATCGGATCAACTAAACAAAGAGAGTATAAGCTTAACTCAGGCCATCGAGAAGGTCAGGTCGTTTAAGTCTGTGAAATTCGACCAGAGCATTGAATGCGTGCTGAATTTAGGCATTGATCCGAAGCAGGCCGACCAGTTGGTTCGAGGCTCAATATCCCTGCCTAATGGGATAGGTAAGCAGAAAAAGGTCATTGCTTTCTGTGAGGACTCGGATGCTGAGGCGGCCCGAAATGCTGGTGCGGTTGAAGCCGGCTGCGATGAGCTGGTAAAAAAAGTCACGGATGGCTGGATGGACTTCGATGTAGCTATCGCCTCGCCAAAAGTTATGGGCAAAGTAGGTAAACTCGGCCGCGTGCTCGGACCACAGGGAAAGATGCCTTCGCCCAAAAACGGTACTGTTACTATGGATGTCGCAACTGCAGTATCCGAATTCGCAGCAGGCAAGGTCGAATTTAGAAATGATGCCGGCGGCAATATCCACGCAGTAATCGGAAAGCAAAGCTTCGAAACTGCAAAACTGGTGGAAAATGCCGAGGCGTTTGTTTCGCACATAAAGAAGGTCAAGCCGGCCGCGACAAAAGGTACATACATTAAAAAAATATGTTTATCTGCGACAATGAGCCCCGGCATAACAATTGAGTATTGATTACTAATTGCTGATTATTAAGTTGTCGACAACACAATGCTAAATGCGGGAAACAAAACATGAGCAAGTACGTAAAAGAATTATTACAGTCAGAACTGGAAAAGAAAATTGTCAATGAGAACATCAAGGATTTTTTGATTGTTAATACGAAAGGAGTGGGGGGAGTTGGCAATAATATAATGCGCGGTGAGCTTAAAGAAAAAGGCATCGGATTGTCAGTAGTTAAGAATGCTCTGTTCAAAAAAGCATTGTGCAATCAAAAGATGGAACAGGCGGCGACGCTTTTTAGCGGCCCCTGTGCTATTGCCTATGGCGGCGACAGTATTGTTGACGTTGCGAAAGAGGTGGTCGAATGTGCCAAAAAGGTTCCGGCGTTGGAGATTAAGGGGGCCTTTCTCGACGGTTCGGCTTTAGACGCCAAGGCGGCGGGGGAACTTTCAAAGATGCCGACGCGAACAGAATTGCTTGGTGAAATTGTTTACTTGTCACAGTCGGTTGCAAGCAGATTGGCTGCAATCATTGGTGCACCTGCGGGAGTAATTGCAGGTTGCGTAGAGAAGATCGCAGAAGCAAGCGATAAACAAGCGGCTTAAAATGAAATACGAAATTGCCTGTGTGGCTGTCCCTGTTTTAAAAGGAGGGTTAAACGAAACGGCGTAGTTTCGGCTACCACCGGGCATTAGAAATATAGGAGTTCATAGAAATGGCAGAAGAACAAGCAAAGGAAACTAAAGAGACAGTAGAAGCAGAAGAGACAAAGAAAGCAAAGGAAGACTCGCCAAAGAAATGGAGCAGTGATATTAAGAAGCTGGGCGATAAAATAGTCGGCTTGACATTGATGCAGGCCAAGGATTTGGGTGACTATCTCAAGGAAGAACACGGTATCGAGCCGGCTGCCGGCGCCGCCGTTATGATGGCGGGACCTGCTGCGCAGGGCCAGGCCGAGGAAGAAGAGGAGAAAACCAGTTTTGACGTAATCCTCAAAGAATTCGGCGAAAAGAAGATTCAGGTTATCAAGGAGGTAAGGGCTTTGACAGGATTGGGATTGAAAGAAGCCAAGGACCTTGTGGATAATGCTCCCAAGCCGGTCAAGGAGGGCCTGAGCAAGGAAGATGCTGAAGCCGCTCAACAGAAGCTCGAAGCTGTAGGTGCGGTTGTCGAGGTAGTGTAAATAGGAGCAGAACTATGCGCCCGCCCTTCTGGGATGCTAAAGTTTGGGTTACCAGGTAAAGTTATTCCTTCGGGGCAATTGGGGCATTTAATGCTGGAGATAAGTAATGCGTGAGATTATTGCAGGCCAAATCGCTCGTAGTTTTGGCAAAGTACGCGACGCCGTTGAGATTCCGGACTTGGTGGCGATACAGAGAAACAGTTACGATCTCTTTTTGCAAAAAGACGTGGCACCGACGAAAAGAAAGCGTATCGGACTTGAAACTCTGTTTCAGGAGACGTTTCCAATCGAAAGCTATGACAAGAAAATGCTTTTGGAATACCTCTACTACGAACTGGAAAAGCCGCATTATACGCCTATTCAGTGCCGACAGTTACGGCTGACCTACGGCTACCCGCTGAAAATCTGGTGTAGATTGCGTACCAAAGAGGGCGAAGATCTGGCTGAGCAGGCAATGTATCTTGGTGAAATGCCGGTCATGATAGGCGGCGGTGAGTTCATTATAAATGGGGCGGTGCGCGTTATAGTAAGCCAACTGCACCGAAGTCCAGGTGTGGATTTTCTTATTGAGAGCAAAGAAGGCGATAGGGTGCTGCATGGCGGCAGAGTCATACCGGAAAGAGGCAGTTGGATAGAGATAGGTGTTTCAAACAAGGACACTTTAGTTGTCAGAATCGACCAGTCGAGCAAGATACCGGCAACCATTTTTCTTCGGGCAATGAGTCTGGCATATGGAACTACAGAAGAAATCCTGCGCTTATTTTATCCGACAAAAGCAGTACCGATTAATAAACTGAAACCGACAATGTGGGTCGTCGGATCGATCGTGGACGAAGAATCCGGTGAAATCATAATCAAAGCCGGCGAGCAAATCAGCGATAAAGTCTCTTTAATACAAGCCGCGTTTGCGACGCCCACAGTGAAAGGCGATAAGAAGCAAACGAAAGCCAAAAAGTCGAAGAAATCAATTAGTATAGAGGTTATAGAAAATCCTCGAGATACTCTAATCTTAAACACCCTTGCGGAAGATGATTGCCAAAGCCATGAACAGGCACTGTTGAAGTTTTATATGAGATTGAGACCCGGCAATCCACCCAATAAAGAGAAGGCGAAAACTTTCTTTGCAGAGAAATTCTTTGATTCGAACCGCTACCGTCTCGGCAGGGTCGGAAGATTCAGGATAAATCGGAAATTCGAACAGAACGTTGACGAAAATGAGATGACACTTCGGCCTGAAGACTTCCTGAACACGATGAAGTACATAACAGGTTTACGCAACAATGAAGGACATGTTGACGACATCGACCATCTTGGCAACAGAAGGCTGCGTACAATCGATGAGCTCGCTGCCGATGAAATCAGAAAAGGGCTGCTTAAACTGCGCAGGACCGTCCAGGAACGGATGAGTATGAAAAGAGACGCCGAACAGACCTTACGTATCGCAGATTTGGTGAATTCCAAGAGCGTCTCGAGCAGTATCAACTATTTCTTCGGTCGTGGCGAATTGAGCCAGGTTGTTGACCAAACTAATGCCTTGAGCCAATTGACTCACGAGAGGCGACTATCTGCCCTTGGGCCGGGCGGGCTCAATAGGAGGCGAGCCGGCTTTGAAGTTCGTGATGTTCACATAAGCCATTACGGCAGAATATGCCCAATTGAAACTCCCGAAGGTACAAATATCGGCTTGATTGCATCGTTGGCAATATTTGCTATGATGGACGAATATGGATTTCTGCTTACGCCGTATAGCAAAGTTAAAAATGGCAAGGTCACCAGCGAAGTGGAGTATCTGCGTGCCGATCAGGAAATGAAAGCAGTATTTGCACCCCCGAGCGCCGTTGACCGCCAGACCAACAAAATCACTAAAGGTTTCGTCCTTGCAAGAAAAAGCGGTGAATTGGCAGAAGTCTCCAGCGACGACGTTGACTATGTTGATATTTCAGCCAAACAAATTGTTGGGATTTCAGCTTCACTTATCCCGTTTCTGGAGCACGACGATGCGAACAGGGCCTTGATGGGTTCGAACATGCAGCGACAGGCCGTTCCGTTACTGAGAACGGAGTCGCCTTTGGTTGGCACAGGTATGGAATCAGTCGTTGGCCAGAACTCAAGCATGGTCGTCCGTGCCAGAAACAGCGGCACCGTTACCGCTGTTGACGCAACCAATATAGTCATTAACCAGACAGATGATTACAATCTCTCCAAATTTATTGGTTTAAATGAAAGAACGTGTCTTAATCAAAAGCCCGTAATTCAGCTTGGTGAGAAGGTTAAGGCGGGCCAAGTCATAGCGGATGGCGGAGGCACTGCCGATGGTGTACTGGCACTCGGTAAAAATGTCCTTGTAGGATTTGTCTCTTTTGACGGTTTTAACTTTGAGGATGCGATTATCATCAGCGAGAAACTCTGTAAGGGCGACAGCTTTACGAGCATCCACATCGACGAGTTTACAGCCGAAGTTCGGGAAACACGGCTCGGCAAAGAGGAATTTACCTGCGATATTCCCAATGTCAGTGAAAGAGCGCTGCGGAATCTTGATGAACACGGAGTCGTCCGCGAGGGAACAAGGGTTTCTTCCGGCGATATTCTGGTAGGCAAGGTGGTTCCGAAGAGTAAAACGGAGCTGACGCCTGAGGAAAAACTGCTGCACGCCATATTCGGTAGAGCTGGCGAAGATGTCAAAAATGACTCGCTTGAACTTCCCACTGGATATGAAGGAGTAGTAATAAAAGCGGAACGATTCAACAGACGTGGTGCCGGCACGGAAGAACAGAAGAAAGAACTGGCAGTCCAGATAAAAGAATATGAAAAGCAAATGAAGGCCAAAGAATGTGTGATATTCAGGCAAATGATCGATGCTATCCACAAGAAGTATGACGTCAATATCGTCGATCCATCCACACGTCAGAAAGTAGGGGCCAGCACTGATGATGAGGTTGTTTATGAACAGGTAGAAAACTTTAATATAAAGTGGGTCAAACCTGCCTCGCTCCGGGACAATGTGCAGAAAATTGTGAATAGATACTGGGCCAAGGTTTCTGAAATTCAGGAAGAGAGGACCCACAGGATTGAAAACCTGAAACACGGCGACGAGTTGCCCAGCGGAGTTTTGCAGATGGTGAAAATCTACGTCGCAATCAAAAGATCATTGTCTATTGGCGACAAAATGGCTGGACGCCACGGCAACAAGGGTGTTATCGCAAAAATCATGCCCGAGGAGGACATGCCGTTTCTCGAAGATGGTACGCCTCTTGAAATATTATTGAATCCTCTCGGCGTTCCGAGCCGAATGAATGTAGGCCAGATTCTTGAAACACATCTTGGCTGGGTGGCGAAGGTTTTGGGCTTTAATGCTATTACACCGGTCTTCGATGGTGCTAATGAAGATGATGTCCAGAGATTAACGGCCGAAGCGAATGAGCTTATGAGTAAACGAAAGGTCGAACTGGAAGAGCAAAAACAAGTGCCGCCGCCTGATGATTTATTTGTGAATGTTCCAAATACTTTGAAGATTCAATTGTATGACGGCAGAACTGGTGAGCCATTTGATCAATGCGCAACCATCGGATACATCTATATGATGAAACTGCATCATCTCGTCGATGACAAGATCCACGCACGAGCAACCGGGCCATATAGCCTGATTACACAGCAGCCGTTAGGCGGTAAAGCCAGAACCGGCGGGCAAAGATTCGGGGAAATGGAAGTTTGGGCACTGGAAGGATACGGGGCTGCTTATACACTGCAGGAGATGCTCACGGTAAAAAGCGATGATGTTGAAGGACGAACAAAAATTTACGAATCAATGGTCAAAGGGCAAAACACTCTTGAAGCTGGTACACCCTTATCCTTCGACGTGCTATGCAATGAATTAAGAGGATTGGGATTAAACATTCAGCTTGAGAAGAAACGGCTTGGAAGCGCCGCTCTGTAAGAATGATCCTTAATTATGGAATTACCATATATCGATTGTAAGGGGCCATAAATGTTAGGAAGTATTTACGATCGCATTAATGACTACGGTTCAGTCACAATTTCGTTGGCTGGTCCGAATGATATTCGCAGCTGGTCTTTCGGCGAAGTACGAAAGCCTGAGACCATTAATTACCGCACATATCGGCCGGAGAAAGACGGCCTGTTCTGTGAGCGAATATTCGGACCCGAACGCGACTGGGAATGTGCGTGCGGAAAATACAAAGGGACAAAGTTTAAAGGCATAATTTGCGACAGATGTGGTGTTAAAGTTACGCATAGTCGAGTTCGAAGAAAACGAATGGGGCATATCAATCTCGCCGCTCCGGTTGTCCATATATGGTTTTTCAAAGCCATACCTAATCGACTGGGCAACCTTTTGGCTATGAAAAGCGCCGACCTCGAGAAGATTATATATTTTCAGGAATATGTCGTCACTGAGCCTGGACAAACACCGTTGAAAATCGGACAATTATTCACGGAAGAAGATTACAAGGATGCCACTAACAAATATGGAAAGGCATTTAAAGCTGCAATGGGAGCCGAAGCCATCAGGGTACTGCTTGAAAACCTCGACCTTGAGGATGTCAGTTGCCAACTTATGCAGGCGATTATAAAGACAAACAGCAAGCAAAAGATTAAAGATCTGACAAAACGGCTCAAGATTGTTAACCAGGTCAAAAACAGCAGCAACAAACCTCACTGGATGGTAATGGAGGTCATACCTGTCATTCCCCCGGATTTAAGACCTCTTGTCCTGCTCGAAAGAGACAATTTTGCTACCAGTGATTTGAATGATCTCTACCGGAGAATTATCAATCGAAACAATCGCCTAAAGAAGCTCATGGACCTCAATGCTCCCGAAGTGATTATCCGCAATGAGAAACGAATGCTTCAGCAGGCGGTAGATTCACTGATGGACAACGGACGCTGCCGCAGGTCTGTTTTAGGTAGTAATAACCGTCCACTTAAATCTTTAACCGATATGATTAAGGGCAAGCAGGGCCGATTTCGAGAGAACCTGCTTGGCAAGCGCGTAGATTACTCAGCTCGGTCGGTGATTGTAGTAGGTCCTGATCTGAAACTCTATCAATGTGGCCTTCCGAAAAAAATAGCTCTGGAGTTGTATCAGCCGTTCATTATTCGCAAACTGAAACAACACGGATTGGCCGATACGATTAAAAGTGCCAAGAGGATGATTGAACGACGTGATGAGCAGGTCTGGGACATCCTGGAAGAAGTCATTCATCAGCACCCTGTTTTGCTCAACCGTGCTCCCACCCTCCATCGAATGGGTGTTCAGGCCTTTGAGCCTGTGCTCGTTGAAGGCAATGCTATTATGCTTCATCCGTTAGCTTGCAGGGGTTTCAATGCAGACTTTGACGGCGACCAGATGGCAGTGCATTTGCCGTTAAGCGTCGAGGCACAGGCGGAAACTTATATCTTGATGATGACGACGGCCAATATTTTTTCGCCGGCAAACGGCTCACCGATGGTTGGACCATCTCAAGATATGGTAATGGGGAATTACTATCTAACATATTTGGAAACTCGTGTTGTCCTGAAAACAGAAGAACTGAAAGCGTACCGAGATGCTTTTGAAGCAATAATGGCTCTTGAAACAGGCAAAATCGATTTGCGCAAAAAGATTAGGGTTAGACTCGATAATAACAGGGTTATTACCGATTCGGGGCAAGTTCAAAATGCAAAGATTATTGAAACGACAGTTGGACGGTGCATATTCAACGACATGCTTCCTGCGGGAATGCCATTTTACAATGTGACAATGTCTCAGAAAATGCTCAGCCAGGTGATTCATAACTGTTTCGAATTCACAGGTTCAGCCGAAACAATAGACCTGCTTGATAGAATAAAGGATTTAGGCTTCAAGTATGCCACGCTGGCAGGCTTGAGTTTTGGGATTACAGATCTTAAGATTCCTGCAAGAAAGGCTGAGATTATTGATGAGACCGAAAAGAAGGTCAGTAAAATCCGCAAGAATTACAACAATGGTGTTTTGACCGAGGGCGAAAGATATAATCAGGTCATTGACGCCTGGACAAATGCCCGGGTTGAGGTGACCAACGAGATGATGCAGGGCTTTAAAGATGATGTCAAAGAGGATGGTACACCTTATTTGAATCCGATATACCTTATGAGCGATTCCGGGGCAAGAGGAAGTGTTGACCAGATTCAGCAACTTGCGGGGATGAGAGCGCTAATGGCCAAGCCCAGCGGAGAGATTATTGAGACACCCATTAAATCGAACTTCCGCGAGGGATTAAGTGTGCTTGAGTATTTTAGCTCGACGCATGGAGCGCGTAAAGGATTAGCTGATACCGCCTTAAAGACAGCTAATTCCGGCTATCTTACACGTAAACTTATCGACGTAGCACAGAACTTAATCGTCATTGAACACGACTGTCAGACCTTGCAGGGAATTACCAAAGGTACGGTCAGCAAAGGAGAACAGATTGATGTTCCTCTTTCTCTACTTATTATCGGCAGAACAGCCAGAGACAATATTCGCAATCCGATAACAGATGAAATGATTGTGCATGAAAATGAGGTAATAACCCAGGAAGCGGCAGCAAAAATCGAGGCTTTAGGCCTTGATGCTATCAGAGTCAGAAGTGCACTAACCTGTGATAGTCCTTTTGGAGTCTGTGCTAAGTGTTACGGATGGGATATGAGTACCGGACGATTAGTCGAAGATGGCTCATCTGTGGGTATTATCGCGGCACAATCCATTGGCGAACCGGGAACACAATTGACATTAAGGACATTCCATACCGGAGGAGTCGCCGAAAGAGCTATTCTTGAAAGAGAACAAAAAGCAACTCATGCAGGAAAGATTCAGTATCGCGACATCAACGCAGTTGAATTCGAGCAGGAAGAGGGCGCAATAGTGACAGTAGCGCTTAAGCGCAATGGCGAAATAGCTATTATTGACGCAAAAGACCGAGAGCTTGACAGATTCAAAGTGCCGTATGGGGCCACTGTTTTGGTTAATGATGGTAAGAAAGTTAAGGTCGGAACCTCTCTGTTCATATGGGACCCGCACCGTACGCCGATCTTGGCGGAAGTAGCCGGTCTTATACGATTCGTTGATATCATTGTAGGTGAGACCATTGGCATTGAAGAGGAGCGAAAAGGACAAGCCGGCAAGCCGGTAGTAATCGAGCATAAGGGTGACAAGCATCCTCAAACTATCATAGAGGATTCCGACGGCAAAATACTCGATGTCCACTATTTGCCTGCAGGAGCAAGAATTGAAGTTATCGAGGGCGAGCAGGTTCAGGCCGGACAATTGCTTGCACATCAGCCCAGAGCCAGCGGAGGCACGCAGGACATAACAGGAGGTCTGCCCAGAGTTACCGAGGTGTTTGAAGCACGCAAACCCAAAGATCCTGCCGCAATGGCTGAGATCAGCGGGCGGGTCGAATTAAGAAGCGATAAACGCAAGGGCAAAATGACGATTACAATCAGAAGTGAATCCGGCATGGAAAAAGAACACCACGTTCCGCGAGATCGTCATCTGAACGTTCACACCGGTGACTTTGCCGAAGCCGGTGACGCCCTGACAGATGGTCCGTTGGTGCCGCATGATATTCTGCGAATTAAGGGTGAAGAAGCTCTGCAAAGATATTTAACGATAGAAATTCAAAATGTCTACCGTTCACAAAATGTTAACATCAATGATAAACACATTGAGATAATTTGTTCTCAGATGATGCGAAAAGTCGAGATTGAAACTGTTGGTGACAGCTCATTTTTACCGGGTGAGGTCGTTGATAAATTCGTATTCCAAAAAAAGAACGAACAATTAACAAATAGCGTCAGGATTACTGACGTTGGAGATGCGACTGATTTACAGGTCGACCAAACTGTCGACAAGAAAGAACTGGCCGCTATCAACGAAAAGATAGAAAACATTGGCGGTAAAGGGGCCATAGGTCAAAAAGCTAAACCTGCAACTGCCAATACATTGCTTTTGGGTATTACGAAAGCTTCGCTGTGGTCGGAGAGCTTTATCGCCGCAGCCAGCTTCCAGGAAACAACAAAAGTTCTCACTGAGGCTTCTTTGGCCGGTAAAAAAGATGAGCTTTACGGGCTAAAGGAAAACGTGATACTCGGCCACTTAATACCGGCCGGGACGGCTTTCAAACCGCATTTGGACATAAAGGTCAAGCACCTTGTTGAAGCTCCGCTGCCGAAGGAATTTGAAGAGGCAGAGGAAATCAAGGAAGCCAAAGAAGCTGAAGCAAAGGCAGATGCTGCTGTCAGGGAAGCCTTGGGAATCAATTGATTCAAAATCAGTCAGCAGGATTATGTTTGTGAGAATTGCTCAATTACCCGTGCCGAGTGCGTCCCTGAATTTGCTTTGCAAATATTCCGATTCTTAAGCCCCAAAAGACTTATTTTTTGAATTATTCATAAAAATTTGTATTAGAAGCCTAAATTCTCTTGGATTTTGCGCAGCTTATATTATAATAATGGATTGTTTTATCGAAGACTAAAGAGAATACTTTATAATTAAAAATCAGGAATTACGAAAATTATGCCAACTATAAATCAGTTAGTTAGGCGGCCTCGGTCGAAATCGAAAGGCCACAAGCGAGTATCTGATATCAGCGGTTCGCCGCAAAAGCGGGGTGTGTGTCTGATCGTAAGGACTCAGACGCCGAAGAAACCGAATTCGGCCTTACGAAAAATCGCCCGTGTGAGACTGACCAATGGCAAAGAGGTTACAGCTTACATCCCTGGCATTGACCACAACCTTCAGGAGCACAGCACCGTGATTATTCGCGGAGGCCGGGTCAGAGACCTGCCGGGTGTCCGATACCATATTGTCCGTGGTGTCCTCGACTGTGCCGGAGTGGCCGATCGTAAACAGGGCAGAAGTAAATATGGTGCGAAGAAAGCAAAATAAATTGGTAATAGGGTGACCGGTTAGATTGGTGAATTATGGCCGGTTACTCGTAACCAAATTGAGGAAAATAATGTCTAAAAAGTTTACCGCTTCAAGTCAACAATTAAAGCCGGATCCGAAGTTTAGCAGCAAATTGGTTTCGAAATTCATAAACTGTCTGATGTTGGGCGGCAAAAAAAGCACTGCGCAGACGGTCTTTTATGATGCTATGGATATTATTACCGAGAAGGTAAAGGACGCCGGTGCTCTTGAGGTGTTCGAAAAGGCCATCAATAATGTTAAACCGTTGATTGAGGTTCGCAGCAAACGTGTTGGAGGAGCCAGTTATCAGGTGCCAATGCAGGTAAGTTCCAAGCGCCAACAATCACTTGCCTTCAGGTGGATTATAGCCTCGGCCAGGTCTAAGAAGGGCAAGCCTATGAGCCAGCGTTTGGCCACGGAATTGTTAGATGCCTATAACGAAAGCGGTGGTGCGATGACAACACGAGAGAACATCCATAGAATGGCTGAGGCGAATAAGGCGTTTGCTCACTTTGCCTGGTAAAAATTGTTGTTTATAACTGCCACGGTGTGTTTATGTGAATAACCGTGGCAGTTTTCTTATATCGTATTGCAGCGTGTATATTGCCGTGTAGGGCAAGGCCCTTGTGCGTAACAAGGCAACTGCGTGGAATTGCCCTTCTTTAACACATGAGAATAGCAAAATGTCAAGCGCTCTGGAAAAACTACGCAATATCGGAATCATGGCTCATATCGACGCCGGCAAAACAACGGTAACCGAGCGCATACTTTACTATACGGGCAAAACATACAAAATGGGAGAGGTCCATAACGGTACTGCGGTTATGGATTTTATGGAGGAGGAGCAAAAAAGAGGTATTACTATCACTTCAGCGGCGACGAAATGTCCCTGGAAGGATTTCGAAATCAACCTTATCGATACGCCGGGACACATTGATTTTACCGCCGAGGTCGAAAGGTCGTTGCGTGTTCTTGATGGCGCAGTAGCGGTGTTTGACGGTAGCGAGGGTGTGCAGGCACAGAGCGAGACTGTCTGGAGGCAGGGGCAACAATATAATCTGCCTTGTCTTTGCTTTGTGAACAAGATGGACAAAGTTGGCGCCGACTTTGAGATGACTGTCGATAGTATTCGGGACAAGCTCCTTGCAAATCCCATCATATTACAGGTTCCTATTGGGGCGGAGGATACCTTTGCCGGGATCATAGACCTTATACAAATGCAGGCGGTATTTTATCAGACCGAAAAAATGGGCGCGACATTTACGGAAACTGAAATTCCCGCCGAACTGAAACAAACTGCTCAGCAGCAAAGAAATCGAATGATTGAGCTTGCAGCGGAGCATGACAGCGAATTGATGGAAAGCTTTGTCCACGATAAACCATGTGATATTGAAACAATTACCAGAGCAATTAGAAAAGGGACTATGAGCAACAAGCTTCATCCGGTATTTGTTGGCTCTGCCCTGAAATATATAGGCGTGCAAAGGCTTCTTGATGCTGTCGTAACGTATCTGCCTTCTCCGTTGGAAAAAGAGGTCCTCACTGGACATAAGCCGAACGATACGAGCAAAAAAATAACCATCAAATGCGACTATAACGGCAGTATGGTGGCGCTTGCATTTAAGATCACCAGCGATATGCACGGCGATTTGAGTTTTCTGCGGATTTACCAGGGCAAATTGAAGTCCGGCAGCAGAGTTTTGAATACAAATCGCAATAAGCGTGAGAATATTACAAGAATATTTGAAATGCACGCCAATGAGCGAAAAATATTGGACTCGGCCGGTGCCGGCGATATCGTCGCAGTTGTGGGATTAAAACAATCGCTTACAGGCGATACGATTTGTGATCCCAAAAACCCCGTGTGCCTGCCGAGCATCTCATTCCCCCAGACGGTCATGAATATGTCGATTGAACCCAGAACCGCTGCTGAAAAAGCAAAACTGGCAGATGCGCTGGCCTCATTGAAACGTGAGGATCCGACTTTTGAATGTAAAACGGATACCGACACAGGCCAGACAATCATCAGTGGAATGGGCGAGTTGCACCTGGAAGTATTGCAGCACAAGCTGATAAGAGAAAAAGGAGTAAATATCAGAGTTGGCAAGCCGCGAGTTGCCTACAAGGAAGCTATCACAAAATCGGTTGAGGCAGAGGGCAAATTTATACGCCAAACAGGTGGTCATGGCCAATACGGCCATGTTATCTTAAAGATTGAGCCGCTGCTTACTGAGGACGGTCATTGGAGTAGTGAGATTGAGTTTCAGAGCAAAGTTTCTGCTGATGTGGTTCCGAGAGAGTATATTCCTGATGTAAAAAGGGGCAGTTCGGATGCTTTAGGCAGTGGAGTATTGGGGGGCTATCCTATAGTGGGGATTAAAGTTACTTTGATTGATGGCTCATTTCATTCTGTTGATTCCTCGGGCCTGGCTTTTGAACAGGCCGGTGCTATCGCGATCGAAAAGGCGGTCAAGAAGGCAAATCCGATTCTGCTTGAGCCGGTAATGCGACTTCAAGTAGTGGTTCCGCAAGCCAGTTTTGGGGCCGTTCAGGGCAATATACTTGCAAAAAGAGGCTTGATTACCGATTGTTGGATACATGGAAATATGCAGGTTATTGATGCTAAAGTGCCCCTCGTGGAAATGTTCGGGTATTCCAGCGAAATTAGGAGCGTAACAGCCGGCAGGGGAACCTTTACAATGGAGCCGTTGAGCTACGAGAAAGTACCGGAGCAGATTGCGAAGCAGATCATTTTTTAAATATTTGATGTTTTTTTACATTTAATACAAAATATTTTTACTTTTTGTTGACAGCGTTTAATCTATATGATAGATTCAACGGTTTTCAGCCGTAGCGAGCATCGCCAAGGACGGCTTTGCGTAACCTTAGTTGGGCTGTGGCATGTCTGTGATTTGATGATCAGGGACGATTTATTAACATTGTAAGGGGTTATTTAACCCGTAAATGGTTTTGGATTAGCCACAATCGAAGTTGGATCCAAACTCTTAAGGAAGGCGATTTTGAGGATTGATTACTGAATATTTTCGAATTGTTTGTTGCAGTAAATGACATTCAATCTGCAATAATCATTCAATAATCAATTAATAAGGCCTTTCCTGCCAGAATCAGATAAGACAGGTTTAGTTAATAGTAGGAAAACTATAGACTAAGAACAGGTTTTTATGTTGTTATTGTCATATAACTCGATATACTTCAAAGCCTTATAGGCTTATATATAAAGCAGTTCCTGTAAAAGCCGAGAGTTTCGAGCAATCTACGGGCAGCCGAGAGGACAAGTTATGGCTACTGAAACAGAAAGAATACGAATTAAAATGGAATCTTACGACCATAGGGCTCTTGATTCATCTGCTAAGGAAATAGTAGAGCATGCCCGAAAGACCAATGCCCGTGTTAGTGGTCCGGTACCATTGCCTACGCGTATTGAAAGATATACTGTTCTAAAAAGTCCTCACATCGACAAAAAATCGCGTGAACAGTTTGAGTTGAGGACCCATAAACGTCTGATTGATATTCACGAAGCCAACGCGCGAACAGTCGAAGTACTGAATCGTTTGGTCGTGCCGGCGGGAGTTTTTGTAAGGATTAAAGCCTAATTCGCGAAGTGCGAAGCTAATCACGAAAAAAGAGATACGAGATTATGGCGATTCTATTGGGAAAAAAAGTTGGAATGACCCAGGTTTATAACGAATCGGGCAAATTAGTGCCGGTTTCGGTCATACAGGCCGGCCCCTGTGTAATTATGCAGGTAAAGAGTGCCGAGACCGATGGCTACAACGCTATTCAGCTCGGTTTCGATGAGGTGAAACCTGTTCGCAGGAAAAAGCCGCAAATCGGACACGCCAAGAAAGCCAATGCCGAGCCGAAGAAATTCGTCAAAGAAATGCGACTCCCAGATAACGTCGAACAGAAATACGAACCTGGAGAGTCTGTCACAGTATCCGTTTTTTCGGAAGATAAATCGGTTGACGTTGTAGGAACCAGTAAAGGCAAAGGCTTCGCGGGCGTGATGAAACGGCATGGTTTCGGTGGTTTCCCGGCCTCGCACGGCACAGAACGGAAACACAGAGCACCCGGGTCAATAGCGAGTTTCGCCAGCGATGCAGGCCACGGCCCCGGCCCTAAAAGGGGTAAGAAAATGGCAGGTCATATGGGCGACTGCCGGGTAACGACAAAAAATCATGACTTGATTGAAATAGACGAAGAGAAGAATTTACTAATTGTCAAGGGTTCCATACCAGGCCCAGCCGGTGGCTACTGTATTATCCGTAGCGCTAAAAAGTAGAATAACCTGCAGTTAGTGGTTAGCCAGTTACGAGAAACAATAAGATGATTGATTTGGCTGTTTATAATACAGATGGGCAAGAGGTTGACACCTTGAAGGTAGATGAGGCGATATTGGGTGGGTCGGTTAGATACCCTTTGCTTAAACAGGCTATCGTTATGTGTCACGCTAACAAGCGTTTGGGAACGGCCGCAACTAAAAGCAGAAGCATGGTGGCCGGGTCAAGCAAAAAGCTGTTCAGGCAAAAAGGCACGGGAAATGCACGCGTTGGCAACATTAGAACAGGAAAACGCGTAGGCGGCGGCGTTACTTTTGCCAAGAGCCTTAGAGACTTTCGTCAACGTATGCCTAAGAAACAAAGAAGATTGGCCAGAGATTCGGCAATATTGGCAAAGCTTTTAAGTAACAATGTTGTTGTAGTTGACGGGCTGAGTTTTGAAAAGCCGAAAACCAAGGAATTTGTGAGTATTCTAAACAATTTAAAGATTGAACGCAGTTGTCTCGTGACTATTAATTCAGAAGATGTTAATATTTACAAATCTGCTAAGAATATTCCGAAGGTAACGGTTATGCCTGTGGGCGAATTGAACGCGGGCGAAATATGCAGCTATCGTAAAATGCTGTTTACAAAAGAGGCTCTTTTGTCTGTTTTGGTGGCAGAGAAGACTATCGAAAATTAGTAACTAAGGTGAAACTTAATGTATTTTTCGTTCTGAATATCAATGAAGTAGAAAGGATTTTTATATTTGCTTCGTTGCGTTCAGAATGACATAAGCTTGTAATAATTAGATACGGATAATTAGTGTGGATGACTATAATATAATAATAAAGCCTTTGATTACAGAGCAGGGAATGCACTTTGCGAATACGAAAGGCGCCTACAGCTTTGAAGTGAATAAACGGGCTAATAAGGCCCAGATTAAAAACGCTGTGGAGAGAATATACAACGTTAAAGTGCAAAAGGTAAGAACAGCAAATAGAAAAGGCAAGCATCGTCGCAGAGGCAGGACTTATGGCATGACAGCAAGCTGGAAAAAAGCTATTGTGTTTCTGGATCCCGATTTTCATATAGATTTATTCTAAAAGCAACATAAGAGATACGAGCTATGGGTATTCGAGTTTACAAACCAACAAGTGCCGGACGAAGAAACAGTTCGGTAAATGATTATGCTGAGCTGACAACCACCCGGCCCGAGAAGTCGCTTTGTAAGCGGATCAAAAAGAACGGTGGAAGGAACCATTCTGGTAAAACCACTGTTCGGTTCAGAGGTGGCGGCGCAAGAAAAATTTACCGTATCGTTGATTTCAAGCGTAGTAAAGACGGCATCCCTGCCAAAGTGGCAACCATTGAATACGATCCTAACAGGAACTGTTTTATATCTTTACTGCATTACGACGATGGTGAAAAAAAGTATATATTAGCACCGTTAGGTATAAAGGTCGGAGATAACGTAGAAAGCGGTGCCGTCTGTGAGCCTAAGATTGGCAATACAATGCCGCTTTCGGCAATTCCAGCCGGTCTGGAAATTCACAATATCGAAATGAGGGCCGGCCAGGGCGGAAAACTTGTCAGAGGCGCCGGTAACGCGGCAAAAATTGTAGCAAAAGAAGGCAATTGGATTACCTTCATTTTACCAAGCGGTGAAATGCGGATGATTCGTAAGGAGTGCCGGGCAACAATCGGCCGGGTTAGTAATCCCGACCACCAGAACGTACGAATCGGTAAAGCTGGACGAAAACGCCACATGGGGCGTAGACCTCACGTAAGAGGAAAGGCAATGAATCCTGTTGCTCATCCGATGGGTGGTGGTGAAGGTAGAGCAAATGGCGGACGGCATCCCTGTTCGCCTACGGGTGTGCTTGCAAAAGGTGGGAAAACAAGAAATCCACGAAGTCCGAGTAACAATAGAATTATTCGAAGACGAAAGAGCAAGAGGCAAAAACAATTATCCCAGTAATTTAGCCGCGAAGTGAGCGAAACATATACGAGATATAAGATATGGGAAGATCTCTAAAAAAAGGACCATACGTTGATGATAAGCTGTTTATCAAAGTCAACAAGCAAACAGAATCCGGTTCTCGTGAACCGATAAAAACATGGGCGAGAAGATGTACGATAGTTCCCGAGTTCGTCGGTTTTACGTTTCTGGTCCACAATGGCAAGATGTTTCATAAGGTCTTTGTTACCGAGGATATGGTAGGGCATAAATTAGGTGAATTTTCACCAACGAGGATGTTTAAAGGTCATTCAAGTAAAAAGATAAAATAGTGAAATAAAGAATTTAATAATTCTAAGCGTTAGCGAAGAATCGGGACGATGCAGAAGAAATTCTTAACTTTGCTACTCTGTTTAGAATGATATAAGGTTGTAACGGGAATTATGTTAAGTGCTGATAAACTAAAAGAGCTTTGCCATGAGCGACAGATAAATGTGGATGAGTTGGCCGGCCATCTTGCCAGGGGAGGATTTGACAGCCAAAAAGCGACAGTGGCTGTGAAAAACTGGCAAAAGGGTCTTTTCAAGCCCGAGCCACGTGCGGATGATATTCGTCGTCTGGCGACAGCTTTATCCGTTGAGGTAAATGATTTGGTTGACTGGCGTTCTTCTTGTCGCTATGCCCCGATGTCGGCGCGAAAGGCTCGATTGGTTACTGAGATGATAACCGGCCGAAGGGTTCAGGAGGCGATAGATATCCTGAAGTTCACAAGAAAACGTGCTGCAACGATGATCGACAAGGTTTTAAAGAGTGCCGTTGCGGATGCAGATGAGCAGCAGGCTGACGTTGATAATCTTTATATAAGTTCTGCTCGCGTTGACGATGCAGGGATCCGCGTAGGTACAAAAAGGTGGATTCCAAAAGACAGAGGCAGGGCTCATCCCATTCGCAAGAAAGCCTGCCATATACAGGTTACGGTAACGCAACTATAGGCAAATAGGTAAATAGCAGAAAAATTATACGAGATACGAGATTATGGGCCAGAAAGTATCACCAATAGGTTTTAGAACAGGGATAACACTTGGCTGGCAGAGTACATGGTTTGCTCCGAAGGCCGATTACGGTGTATTTCTTGTTGAGGACCAGAAGATTCGTCGGTATATCGATAATAGATTTAACCGTCGTATGCCCAAAGGTGCAGTGGCAAAAACCGAAATAATCCGGACGCGTAACGAAGTAAAAGTGACGTTGCATAGTGCCAGGCCCGGCGTAGTCATCGGCCCAAGGGGAGGTGAAGTCGATAAATTGCGGGAAGAGCTTGAAGTGCTGACTGGTCGACAGATAAGCGTCAATGTTATCGAGATAAAGGAACCGGACCTTAATGCCACTTTAGTGGCTGAAGCAATTGCCGAGCAATTAGGTAAACGAGCCTCATTCAGGCGCGCAATGAAACAATTTTGTGAGTCGGCAATGGCCGCCGGAGCTAAAGGAGTTAAGATTATTTGCTCGGGTCGGCTGGCAGGATCGGAAATGGCCAGGAAGGAAACACAAAAACTTGGCAGTATCCCACTGCATACACTGGATGCTAATGTAGATTACGCCGTGGCAACTGCAAGAACTACGTATGGAGCCATAGGCGTTAAAACATGGATTTATAAAGGTAAATTCGGCGAGGAAATCGTACCGAGTCAATACCGTCGTCAGCGTCGTCCACCGAAACGTGTTGGCCCGGCGATGAGAGGTAGGGGTAGTACCCAAGGTGCACCGAGGCAGGGAAGCAATGTTCCCGCAAAACCTCAAGTAACTGCGCCGCCGGCAGAGCCTGATAAAGGCGAATCGAATAATACAAATGCAAGTTGAGAACGAGCAATTTCACGAAAGAAAGTGCTTTTTATAAGTATAGTTTTTACAAAGGTCTAAAAAATGGCAATGATGCCGAAAAGAGTTAAATTCCGTAAGAGCCAACGCGGCAAAATGAAAGGTAATGCTTCAAGGTGTAACTTTGTGGCGTTCGGCGAATACGGCTTGCAGGCATTGGAAACGAGTTGGATAACCGCACGGAACATCGAAGCGGGCCGAGTTGCAGCAACTCACTTTCTGCATCGTGAAGGCAAGGTCTATATCAGGATCTTTCCACATAAGCCGGTAAGTTCCAAGCCGTTGGAAACGCGAATGGGCAAAGGTAAAGGTGAGCCTGAATTTTGGGTTGCAAGAGTAAGGCCCGGGCAGGTTTGCTTTGAGATTGGCGGAGTGAGTGAAGATGTGGCGAAGCAGGCACTCGTCAGGGTTGCTCATAAAATGCCTATCAAATGCAGGTTTGTTAAACGAAGGCATTCATTGTAAAAGGGAATCTTGAGATGAAAGCGCAGTATTACCGAGAGATGAGCCCGGATGAACTTGATGGCAAATTAGAAGAGTCCGAAAGGCATTTGTTCGATTTGCGTTCTCAGGCAGTAACGGAAAAACTGGAGAATTCCAAGGCCGTAACTAATATCAAACGCGATATTGCCAGGATTAAAACAATAATGCGGCAAAGCAAGTTGTAGTTTGTTTGTAGGTAACGGTTAACCGGAAAATAAAAAATGCAGGATCGTAAATTAAAGATTTTGAATGTTGTAGTAGTAAGCAACAGCGGCAACAAAAGCGTCAAGGTTGCCCTTGATTACAAAGTTAAACATCCAAAATACGGTAAATATATAAAACGCAGAACTAAAATCAGCGTTCATGATGAACATAATCTGAGCGGTGTTGGTGACGTCATTGAAATTGCTGAATGCAGGCCTCGCAGCAAAACCAAGAGTTGGCGTCTTGTGAAAGTTGTAAAAAAAGCAGGCCAGGTGTGATTAGAGATAAGAGACGATGATTCAGCAGGAAACAATGTTGGATATAGCTGACAACTCTGGTGTCAAGTCGGCATTGTGCATAAAAGTTCTTGGCAGAGGCGGAGCGCGCGGCAAGAAAACCAGACCGGTCGCCGGTGTGGGGGATATTGTATGTGTCGCTATAAAGAAGTCGCTGCCGAGTTGCCAGTTGGATGACAAGAAAGTACATAAATGCGTTATTATCCGGACAAAGAGCCCTGTAAAACGTTCTGACGGCAGCTATGTGAGGTTCGATAGCAATGCTGCAGTGATGATTGACGCCGATGGTAATCCGATAGGGACCAGGATATTTGGTGCGGTGGCCCGTGAGCTGCGCGAAAAAAACTATATGAAAATTATCTCGCTGGCGAGCGAAGTAGTCTAAATGTATGAAGTATCTCGTGAAGCGCTAAGAGAGATTCGAATTTATGGCTTTACATATAAAAAAAGGTGATATAGTAGAGATTATAACTGGTGACCATAAAGGTGCTACCGGCAGGATTCTGCGTGTGATACGTGATAAGAACAGCGTTGTAGTTCAGGGTCACAATATTGCTAAAAAGCACGTTCGGCCTTCACGTAAGAATCCGCAGGGAGGCCGGATCAATGTTGAACAACCGATCCATATCAGTAATGTTTTGCCGGTAAATCCGAAAAGTTCGAAAGGCAGCAGGGTTCGTTTTAAAGTGGATAAGGATGGCGGCAAAAAACGCCTTGCCACTGACGGTTCTGAAATTGGCATTGTTCGAAAAATAAAATAAGCTGATGATTAGCAGCTATTAACTATTTAATACGGTTGCAAGATACAAGATGGCACGTTTGAAAGATTTATATAAGTCAAAGGTAATTCAGGGGCTGACCAAAGAGTTTGGTTACAAAAATTCTATGGCTGTCCCGCGTATGGAAAAGGTCGTTATCTCGATGGGTATAGGCAAAGCGACGCAGGACAAGAAATTTCTGGAATCGGCTAAAAAGGACCTGATGATGATTGTCGGCCAGATGCCTGTTGCTTGTAAAGCCAAGAAAAGCGTTTCGAACTTTAAGGTCAGGGAAGGTACGGAAACCGGCTTAAAAGTTACTGTTCGCGGCGTGAGAATGTACGAATTCATGGATAGGCTCATTAGCCTTGCAATACCGCGGGTGAGAGACTTTCGAGGCCTTAACACTAACAGTTTCGACGGCAGAGGCAATTACTCGATGGGACTTACCGAACAGAGCGTTTTTCCTGAGATCAACTTGGCAAAAATGGAGTTTCAGCAGGGTATGAATATAACCTTTGTAACTACGGCACAGACCAACGATGAAGCAAAAAAATTGCTCGAGCTGTTTGGTATGCCGTTTAAAAGGCCCGAATCGAAAGACGCCGGATAATAAGAGAAAATGGAGCCTGTGAATGTCAACTAAAGCACTGGAAAACAAGGCAGAAAAAAAACAAAGATTTCGTGTCAGGCAATATACACGCTGTCAGCTTTGCGGCAGGTCCAGAGCCGTATATCGCAAGTTTAAGATTTGCCGCATCTGTTTTCGAACGTTGGCTAACGAAGGAAAAATACCTGGAGTTAAGAAAGCCAGTTGGTAAATTACGTGATATAACTGTCGACTGTAATCTAAAAAGACATACGAGATTTGAAATTATGAGTTTAAGTGATCCCATAGCCGATATGCTGACGAGGATTCGCAACGCCATGCGAGTAAACAAAGAGCAGGTTAACGTTAAGGCGTCAAAAATCTGTGAAGGCATAGCGGTTGTGTTGAAGAAGGAAGGTTATATCTTGGATTATGACCGGATCGATGATGGCAATCAGGGGATACTGAGGATCATGTTAAAGTATGACCAGGAAGGCCATTCGATTATTAACGAGATAACAAGAGCAAGTAAGCCCGGCCGTAGAGTCTATTCCTCCGTAGAAAAGCTACCGCGAGTTTTAGCCGGCATGGGTATAGCAATCGTTTCTACAAGTAAAGGTGTAATGAGTGATATAAACTGCCGCCAAAATAATATCAGTGGCGAGATTTTATGTACGGTTAGCTAATGAGTCGTATCGGAAAAAAACCTATTGTTATCCCCGATGGTGTCAAAGTCGAGTTCAAAGGCCTTTGTGTCAAGGTCTCAGGTTCGCTTGGCCAGATTCAGATGGATTGCCATCCGCGGATAAAAGTGAAAATTGACGATTCTGATGGGAAGATATTCGTTGAAAACGAAAAACCACAGGATCGCACGAACAGGCAGTTACACGGTACAATGCGAGCCTTGATTGCCAATATGATTACCGGTGTCAGTAAAGGTTTTGAAAAGAAAATGGAAATTTTCGGCACCGGCTATAATCTCAAAGAACAGGGTCAAAAACTGATTTTTCAAGTTGGTTTTTGCCATCTTGTAGAACGGGTAATACCGAAGGGCATCAAGGTCAAAATTGACGTCGGTGCAACAAGGGGCAATGAAGTCCCTGCGAAGTTCACGCTATCGGCAATAGACAAATGTTTGCTTGGGCAGTTCGCTGCAGATATACGAAAGATAAGACCGCCTGAACCCTACAAAGGAAAAGGCATACGTTATGCCGATGAGCACGTACGACGTAAGGTCGGCAAAGCATTTGCTTCGGGAACAGCATAAAAATAGTAATAGGAATTTAGAATTGAAAGCTGGTAAAATACAAAAAGCGGCACTTAGGCGTAAATATCACGTGAGAAAAAAGGTCTTTGGGACGCCGGAGAGGCCACGGTTGTCGGTATTTCGGTCGAACAGACATATTTACACCCAAATTATTGATGATACCGCAGGTGCGACGCTTGCTTCGGCAAGTACAAGGACAAAAGTACAGCGGGACCAGTTAACCAATGCCGGCAATATAAAAGCCGCTGAAATAGTAGGCGAAGCGATCGCAAAACAAGCCCTTAGCGTCGGTATCAAGTGCGTTTGCTTCGATAGAAATCGATATAAATTTCATGGCAGAGTTAAGGCTCTTGCCACGTCGGCAAAAAAAGCCGGGCTGGTCTTTTAAAAAAAAGAGAAACGATAAAGCTTGGAGAATAAATTGGCAGTAGAACCTCTTAAACTATCGGAACAGGAAGAAAAGCCGCTGGAAGATACGGTTGTAAAAATATTTCGCTGTTCCAAAGTGGTCAAAGGTGGTCGGCGATTCAGCTTTGCTGCATTGGTTGTTGTTGGTGACCGTGCAGGCACAGTGGGTGTCGGCTATGGTAAGGCTAACGAGGTACCACGAGCGGTCGAGAAAGCTGTGAAAGATGCCAAAAAATCTTTGCACAAGATTGCCTTGGTGGACCGAACGATTCCGCACGGAATCAACGGCAAATATAGAGCTACGAAAATAGCATTGGTTCCAGCCAGCCCGGGTACCGGAGTTATAGCCGGCTCCAGCGCGAGAGCCGTACTCGAATATGCCGGTGTGCAGGATGTCCTTACAAAAGTTTACGGAAGCACTTCTGCCAAAAATGTAGTCAAAGCCACACTGGAAGGCTTATTAAAATTACGAAGTAAAGAAATGGTTGAATCTCTACGTGGTGTGGCCATTGAGGTTTAATTAATACCGATTGAAAGTTGGTTGATTTGAATGTTGAATCATGAAATAACTTCTATTGCAGGTAAGCATACGCGTCGTCGCCGCGTTGGCAGAGGCAGTGGCAGCGGCCATGGCAAGACGTGTGGCCGAGGCCATAAAGGTGCCGGCAGCAGAGCTGGCTCGACTTCAGTCTCACTCTATGAAGGTGGTCAGATGCCTTTGTTTCGCCGACTGCCTAAACGGGGCTTTAATAACTACAATTTCGCAAATCGCTGCGAAATTGTCAATGTCTGTCAGCTTGAAAGATTTGAGGATGGCGCCATTGTCGGTGTAGAGCAGTTATCCGGCGCCGGACTGATTGACAGCATTAAAAGTAAAGTCAAGATTCTCGGTAAAGGAGATCTGACGAAAAAACTACAGATAACAGCTCACAAATTCAGTAGGAATGCTGAGCAGAAAATTGCCGCTTCCGGCGGCATAGTAAAATTGATTTGATTTTTGTTTGCGCGCCGTATCATTCTAAAAGGAATACAAAACACAATACACGGGATATGAAATAATGCTTGGAACAGTGGTCAATATATTCAGAGTTCAGGACCTGCGCAACAAGATACTTTTTACGTTGGCACTGCTGGTAATATACAGAGTCGGCTTCCATATCCCTGTTCCCGGTTTTGATCCTGCTGCGATTGAAAAAGTCGCCGGATCGAGAGACGCCGAGAGTCCGTTGGGCAGAGCTGCTTTATATATGCAGATGTTTACAGGTGGAAGGCTGGATAAAAGCAGCTTATTCGGGCTGGGAATTATGCCCTATATTACATCATCAATTATCCTTATGCTGTTAGGCGAGGTCATTCCTGCTTTGAAGAAGCTGCGCCAGGAAGGCCAAACGGGCCACAAAAAGATACAGGAGTATACACGCTACCTGACTGTGCTTATATGCGTTGTTCAGTCGGTAATGTTTATGAAATTGTTGGGAGGGGAAGGTGGAGGATTGACCTACGCTGGTATGTACCGCCAGGCTATCATGATGGGTGTTTTCGGTATGACGGCCGGGACTATTTTCTTGATGTGGCTTGGTGAGCAGATTGATGAATATGGCATAGGCAATGGTATTAGTTTGATAATTATGGCCGGCATTGTCTCCAGAATGCCGTGGGCGATCTGGAGGCTCTGGCAGGATGTCGATTTTAGAATCAGTGCCGCTCCCAGCAGCATAGGACCGGCAAAAATATTGTTCCTTATAGCGGCGTTTGTCTTTGTTGTTGCCGGTGCGATACTAATAACTCAAGGTCAGCGCCGAATACCGATCCAGCAGGCAAAGCAGATGCGAGGTCGCCGGATGTATGGCGGTCAGAGGCATTATTTACCACTTCGTGTCAATCACGGCGGTGTGATGCCGATAATTTTCGCATCGAGTTTTATGATTTTTCCGCCGTTAATAATTGGGCAATTATCAAGAATTCCCAGCTTAAGTGAATCAACAATTCTTCTTACTATCTCCGATGCTCTGAGCTACCGTGCTTATACGTATAATGTACTCTATATGTTATTGATATTTTTATTCGCTTATTTTTGGGTTACTGTGCAATTTCAGCCAAAGGAAATGGCAAAGAATCTCAGGGATTCCGGAAGCTTTATTCCCGGGCTTCGGCCAGGACGCAGGACCGCGGACTACCTGGAAACGGTAATGACCAGAATTACATATTTCGGAGCGTCATTCTTAGCAATAATTGCTATTGTGCCGTCACTGATCATAGTGCTGCTTGGGATTGATCCGGGCGTGGCAAATTTTGTGGGCGGCACCGGTTTGTTGATAGTTGTCAGTGTTTCACTCGATCTGGTTCAGAAAGTAGAGGCCAATCTTTTGATGCGAAGCTATGAGGGTTTCAGCGGATCCGGCAGAATCAAAGGAGCGTATTCATGAAAGTAGTTTTATTGGGAGTTCCCGGTGCCGGTAAAGGAACGCAGTGTAAAAGTATTGTTGCACGATATGACCTGCTTCATTTATCCAGTGGAGATATCTTGCGACAGGAAAGGGCGGAAGGATCCGAGTTAGGGAAAAAAGCCCAGGATTACATGGATTCAGGCGCGCTTGTGCCGGATGAAATAATAATTGAGATGATGGCCAAAGCGATAGGGAATGCCCCTGCTGCCGGTTTCATCCTGGATGGTTTTCCCAGAACGGTCAATCAGGCTGTCGAGCTTGATAAAGCTTTGGTCGCAAGCGGGCAAAAAATAGATGCTGTTTTGAACCTGGAGATAGATGACAACGTAGTAACAGAGCGAATAACTGGAAGAAGGAGTTGTCCGGAGTGTGGAGCGGTTTACCACATTGAAAACTTAAAGCCAAAAACTGAAAGTATATGTGATAACGACGGCGCTGAGCTCGTTCAAAGGTCTGATGATACTGAAGAAGTATTAGCGAATCGTCTTGAAACATACCACCAGCAGACAGAACCCCTGGTGGATTACTATAAGAAAAACGGTACTGTCTATAACTTTGAAGCTGACAGGAATCCCGAAGGTGTAAGGGCTTCAATATTTGAGAAACTGGATATCCTTGCTAAAACGCGAAGCGCTGAGTTTGTATCGAGTCACGAATCACGAGGTCCTGATGATGAGATATGAAATTAGATGGCTATAACGCTTCGCAGTCATAGGGAAATTGAGTTAATGCGCAAGGCAGGTGCCGTTGTTGCAGATGTTCTTTTAAAACTAAAGGAGATAGCAGAGCCCGGAATAACGACCGCCTGGCTTGACGGCGTAGCTCTGCAAATGACCGCTGATGCCGGAGCGAAGGCTTTGTTTAAAGGTGTCCGTAGCCCGGTGGCAAAAATCCCGTTTCCAGGTGCAATTTGTGCCTCGATCAATGAGCAGGTTGTTCACGGGATTCCCTCAGAGGATACTGAGCTTAAGAATGGTGATATTCTCAGCATTGATTTTGGTGTCAGACTTAACGGTTATTGTGCAGATGCGGCGATTACGATTGCCATTGGTGGGATTTCCGAGAATAGACGCAATCTAATGGACACAACAAAGCGTGTTCTTGGTATAGCAATAGAGAAATCAGCGCCGACTGTTAAGTGGAGTCAGGTAGCTGCCGAGATGCAGCGGTGTGCTGAATCAGCCGGGTTTTCGGTAGTGAAAGACTTTGTTGGGCACGGAATCGGCAGAAAAATGCATGAAGAGCCGAGAGTTCCGAACTTTATAAGCAATGAGTTGCTGGCAAATGATATTGTTTTGGACGAAGGAATGGTTTTGGCTGTTGAGCCGATGATTAATGCCGGCTCAAGTGCCGTACGAACTTTGAAGAACGGATGGACAGTAGTAACAAGAGACGGGAAATCCTCGGCTCATTATGAACATACAATTGTGATAGTAGAAAATGGTTGTGAGGTATTAACCTTAAACGAACAGTGAAAAAGGGCTCGAAGGAATCATAAAGTCGCGGGTTGCGAAACAATAATGCCAAAAAAGGACACAATAAGATTGCAAGCCAAAGTGACTGATGCTTTGCCGAATGCAATGTTTAGAGTGGAACTGGAGAACGGCCATAAGGTTTTGGCGCATGTTTCGGGCAAAATGCGCATGCATTATATTCGGATTTTGCCGGGTGACACGGTCATAGTAGAGATGTCGCCGTATGACTTAAATAGAGGCCGAATAGTACTCCGGCATTAGTTGCGATTTGTCTGCTGCCAATCGTGACAGTAGTCGGTCGCAAACAATGATCGTAAAAACAGGAATACAAATGAAAGTTAGAAGTTCTGTAAAACGTATATGTGAGAATTGTAAGGTTGTTCGCCGCAAAGGCGTCGTGCGGGTGATTTGTACAAATCCACGACATAAACAACGCCAGGGCTAATTGCCAGGCGATAAGTGATAAATAATTATGATGGAATAACCATGAGATCTATAATAAAATTTAAAGAGGAGTTTTTATGCCGCGTATAGTTGGCGTTGATATTCCCAATGACAAGTCAATATGGATTTCACTGACCTATATTGTTGGTATTGGTAAATACACATCGGGGCAGATACTAAAAGAAGCCGGGATCGATATAAGTACAAAAGCCGGCAAGCTCAGTGAAGATGAGCTTAGCCACATTACGCAGATTATCGACCGTAATTATATCGTGGAAGGTCAGCTTCGCAGGCAGGTTAGTCAAAATATAGCTCGCCTGCGAGATATAAATTGTTACAAAGGCATTCGCCACAGAAGGGGTTTGCCTGTTCACGGGCAGTGTACGCAAAGTAACGCACGCACTCGCAAGGGACCGAGAAAAACAGTTGCCGGCAAGAAAGGTGTGAAGGAAAAACGCTAAAATCGGTTATTATGAATAAATACACAGTACGGGAATAATAATGGCAAAAAGAGTAAAGCGAAAAGTTAGAAAAAATGTCGTCCGAGCTATTGTGCACATAAGAGCGACGTTCAACAATACGTTGATTACGATTACGGATTTAGATGGGAATACGGTTTGCGCGGGTTCAGCGGGCTGCGTTGGTTTCAAAGGCTCACGTAAAAGTACGCCTTTTGCCGCTCAGAGGGCAGCACAACGCTGTGCCAATACTGCTATGCGTAATGGCGTACGTGAGGTTGAAATCAGAGTTAAGGGACCTGGTTCGGGCCGTGAATCTGCCATCTCAGCCTTGCAGCAGGCGGGATTGCGTATTGCTTCAATAGAAGATGTTACCCCGCTGCCGCACAATGGTTGTAGACCACCGAAGCGAAGAAGAGTGTAATGCCTATACCAAACAACTTTTTTGGGAATGAATAAAAAAAATGGGACGTTATTTGGGTTCATCTTGTAAAAACTGTCGTCGAGAAGGAATGAAGCTTATGCTAAAAGGCATAAGGTGTGAGACGGCTAAGTGTCCGGTCGAGAAAAAACAGCGTAACCTGGCTCCTGGAATGCACGGATGGCGCAGAGGCAGGATAAGTGAATATGGTGTTCGGCTGCGCGAAAAGCAAAAGATCAAGAGATATTATGGACTTCTGGAAAGGCAATTTATGAGGTATTTCCACCAGGCCGAGCGGATAAAGGGCAATACCGGCGAAACCCTGTTGCAATTGCTGGAAAGACGTTTGGATAATGTCGTATATAAGTTGAATTTTGCGCCATCACGCAAAGCTGCAAGACAGCTGATTGCTCACGGGCATATCTATATAAATGGACATAAGGTGAATATCAGCGATTATACTACAAAAATTGGTGACAAGATAACTGTCAAAGGTTCGGAAAAAAGCCGTAAAAAAATAAAGGAACAGTTGGAAACCAATCCGAATTTTACAACACAGAGTTGGTTGCAGTTGGCCCGGGAAAATTCCGAAGCTACTATTGTTGCATTGCCCAATCGAGATGACATTCAAATTCCCGTTGAGGAGCAGTTGGTTGTAGAGTTCTGCTCAAGATAAATACAAAGTAATTTTATAAGCTTTTTGATTAAGCTTCTGCATAAGTTTAGTTTTGTTAAGTATTGAGTTTAGAGCAGACCCTGTTGACTCAAAGGCTTATATAGGAGACCTATATGAGAGTTACATGGCGTGGTTTGGAGTTGCCGACTCGTGTTGAACGAGACACGATGATATCGAGTGATAAATATGGCCGATTTTTCATCGAGCCTTTCGAACGTGGTTTCGGCACAACTATTGGTAATAGCCTCAGACGTATATTGCTTTCCTCTTTGCAAGGCAGTGCCGTAACATCGATCAAAATAGGGGGTGTCGATCATGAATTCAGCTCGATAAATGGAGTGATGGAGGATGTTACTGATATTGTCTTGAATGTCAAGAGTCTCGTTATTCGGCTCAATGACGAGGGGCCGAAAACAATGAACGTTTCGGCAAACAAAGCTGGTGTTATAACCGCAGCTGATATTGTTTCTGACCCATCAATTGAAGTGGTAAACAAAGATTTGGTGCTGGCTACTTTGACGGAAAAAGTGAAATTTGAAATGGAAATGGTAGTCGAGAACGGTCGTGGTTATGTGCCGGCTTCCGAGCGAATCGCTGCTGCGGACAGGTTCGACCAGGAAGTTGGAAGAATAATGCTCGATACCATATACTCACCGGTTACAAGAGTGCGCTACACAACAGAAAACACTCGTGTGGGCCAGCGAACCAATTATGACAAGTTGATTCTGGAGATTTGGACAAACGGGACTATCACGTCTGAAATGGCACTGGTGGAGGCCGCAAAAATCCTGCGAAAGCACGTCAATCCGTTCGTTCAGTATTTTGAGCTTGGAGAAGAGACTGTCGCTGCCTCTCAGATTGCAGAAGCAGAGACGGAAGAAGAGGCAGTGGATGAGGAATTAACCCAAAAACTGAGTATGCCGATGCAGGAATTGGAATTATCGGTACGAGCAAACAACTGTCTTGAGTCGGCAAAAACCGAAACGGTTGGACAGTTGGTGAAGCTGACTGAAGCTGATTTGCTGAAGATTCGAAGCTTCGGCAAAACTTCTCTTCGGGAAATCAAGAGAAAGCTTGCAGATATAGGCCTGTCTTTGGGAATGACAGATGTATAGAGATAAGAGGAGTTTAGGTATATGCGTCACAGAGTAGCAGGACGTCGGTTGAGTCGAACAAAGGAGCATAGGCTGGCTATGCGGCGAAATATGGTTGCTTCGCTCTTCCAGCATGAAACGATTTCGACCACTATAGAAAAAGCTAAAGAAGTAAAACCCTTCGCTGAGAAGATGATCACATTGGCGAAAAAAGGGACACTTCCTGCCAGGCGTCGGGCAATTGCTATGCTTGGAAACCGCGACATCGTGGATTATGAGGACGGCCAGGCAGTTAGAAAAGGCACCGTCGTCGGAAAATTGTTCAGCGAGCTTGGTCCCAGATACCTTGACAGACCGGGCGGTTATACGAGAATAATCCGGCTGTCTTTGAGAAGGCTGGGTGATAACGGGCAGCTCGTATTGCTGCAGCTAATAGGCGCCGACGAGGATTCGAAAAAGCAAACGAGGAAACGCCGTTCACGTAAAAAAGCAAAAGAAGCCGTAGCAGTCGAAGATATTGCCGAGGACCAGGCCACGATCGAGGATGAGCAAGCCGAACAGGCAGAAGAAGCGGCTGAAACCGAAGAACCCGAAGACCAGGCCGGCCAAGCACAATAGCCTGACACTTTGCAGGATGACCCTACGATGAGTGCAGACGATTGTCTCTTTTGTAAAATGGTCGCCGGACAAATACCGGTTACGAAGATATATGAAGATGAAATTGTTCTTGCGTTTTTGGATATAGGCCCAATAAGCGATGGACATGCTTTGGTGATTCCTAAGCAGCACTTTGAAAAATTGCATGATTGCCCTGCTGAGCTTTTGGGCCAGGTCTTTTCCCATCTTGGTGAGATTGCCGGTGCCGTGGCGGCGGCAATGGATTCCGACGGCTATAATCTTTTATGCAATAATGGCAGGGCGGCCGGCCAGCTTATCGAGCATTTGCATTTTCATATTATTCCTCGAAATACTGGCGACAGATTGTTCAGCCGCTGGCCTTCTTATGAATATGAAGAGGGAAAGATCGAAGAAATCGCTGGAACGATCCGGGAACATTTATAAATTTATCTTATCTTTCTTGATAGGAAGCAAATATTTTGGTATATATTGATTAATGACCGCGGGGTAGAGCAGTCTGGTAGCTCGTCGGGCCCATAACCCGGAGGTCGCAGGTTCGAATCCTGCCCCCGCTATTGAAACCAAGAGATAACTTCTTATGTGGCAAGGAGTTATCTCTTTTTTTTGTGTCCAATAATAACCCGTTATGAACCTGTCCATACCGTAAATTCTATCCGGGCATGAAGATCTGTCATGAGCACTGTGTCTTGGCCAGGAGCACGCAGTAGTTCAGGAGGAAATTGCTGACTAGGGGTTCCATCGCAGCCTTTTTGCGCCACAGGAATGACTGATTTCAAATAGTGGACAGGGATTGTGTTACATCACAGACCAATTACTGACGTGAAAAATCAAGCAACTCTCTTGTAAACGTGATGCAGTCCGCCGACTTGTGGGATTGAGATAACTTTGCCTTTTGAGGGTGGTTCAATATCTCGGAGAGATGGCGAGTTTCTATCAAGCGAAAGATGAGTTCTGCAGTTGTTGTAATAATCCATGTAGTCTTTGAGAATGTGGCACAAGTGATTTTCGCTTAGAATAATAAAGTGATCCAGACATTCTCTTCTTATTGAACCGATTACCCGTTCGCAGTATGGATTTTGCCAAGGTGACTTTGGAGCAATGAGGACTTCTCTGATGCCCATGTTCTCAACTCGTTGCTCAAAGAATGTGCCAAATATCCCGTCACGATCACGAATCAAATACTTCGGCACAGTGTCATATGGGAAGGCTTCAGTAATCTGTTGTGCTGTCCAGCGAGCAGTAGGATGCATGGTGATGTTGAAATGAACAATTCGTCGTCTATGATGCCGAAGGACAATGAAACAGTACAGTATTTGGAACCTGACTGTCGGTACTGTGAAGAAATCAACGGCAGCGATCTGTTTGACATGGTTCTTCAGGAAAGATCGCCACGTTTGGGAAGGAGGTTTCTTGTGCTTAATCATGTATTTTGCCACAGTAGAGTCTGCTACCTCATGCCCAAGCAGTTTCAATTCTGATTGAATTCTCGGTGCTCCCCAAGTTGGATTCTCCTGGGACATTTGTCTGATCAGATCACGGATTTCCTTGCCGATTATTGGTCTTCCAACTTTGCTGGGCCGTGATTTCCAGCGCCAATACAGTTTGAAGCCCTGGCGATGCCATTTGATCACAGTCTCTGGTTTGACGACAATCAAAGCTGATTTCCATTGAGGCCATATTCGCGAAAGCCATGCCCAGAAAATTCTGTCCTTGCGTTTGAGTTTCGGGCGTTTGATCGTTCGTTGCTGGATAGTCAGTTGCTGGCGAAGAGCCAGATTCTCGATGATCAAATTGCTTCGGCTGACAAACAAGCCACGTAATAGAAGAAACAGCACTTTGCAGATGCTCATCTTGACCAACTCTTCCTGATTATGGTATCATTTCTGGTAGTTTTCCGAGAGTCGGCGATTGTATATAAACCCTTGTAAATAAACAAGGATCGAATTTTCGGTAGGGACACTTGGGGATCACCGAGGGAATCACCACCTCACGGTCGACGGGGCGCAGGGTCTCCTCGTCCAGAAGAATCCGACCAGAGCCGTAGTCTCTGTGACGATAGTTGATGAAAAAGAGACCTGAGTCCAGTCTACGCA
>SDBT01001609.1_pt1 | contig 40087 bp, 41 predicted proteins | sample 2277101 | NCBI WGS metagenome assembly SDBT01 (sample SAMN10404973, study PRJNA504765) | marine sediment metagenome | isolation source: marine sediment core GS10_PC15, 103 cmbsf | place: Arctic Ocean: Southern Knipovich Ridge | collected 2010 | reverse complement strand
TATCATAAATAGATTGCGAGTCCTTCTTCCATGAAATCAGAAAACTAAGCTATTAGTCTGAATTGGTAGCTAAAAAAAGAATTAAGAACTATAGATGCTTTCCCCTGTTCCATAGTATGAGTCGTATATGTGCTGATATACGAGAATATATTTTTCTTGTTTAAGTTCTGGTGTGTACGTGGGTTCAGGCAGTCTTGCTAGTAAGATGTCTTCTATGGTAATTTGAACATCTGCTCGGGTTCTAGTTCTTTTCTTCCAGTCTAGGACAAGTTTGTGTTCTTGTAATGTTTTTAAGAGTTCAGTAGCTATGGTCTGTAATTTTTTTTTAATCTATGGCTATATTTTATACATTCACTTTACAGTTTTACGGCTTTTATAAATTAATATATCGAAAAATATAAATAAGCCGCAGAGAATACTAATACGATGTCCACCGAAACAGTGGGTCAGGCGCTTCTGCCTAATTGTTACATTTGTGAAGAACCAATGCCCTTGGATGCCTCATCCTCAGACATTTACGTGTTCAGATGTCCAATCTGTAACATTGTGAAATATTCCTTAATCTATAAGACTCAGCCTAGAGTATCTCCAGTACGCTGGTTAAAGAGATTTATAACCCGCGGGAAAAAAGGTACATTGCGCAACTGAAGAGCATCGTCCATAGGAACGTCCTCTTAAACTCAGGCCACGTAATCGTCTCTAATTCTTTTTCTTCTGATTAACAAAGACAGCCCAAGCAGATACGAGTGCAAGGGATATTACCCCTCCAATTAGATAGATTGGTATAGTCTGATTTTTTTCGTAATGTCTAAATGTGATGATTTTACATATTTTTTAAGTATTTAGGTTAAATTGGGAGAAAATACTTTGAAGAAGAGAACTCTTGGCCGGACCGGTCTTAAAGTGAAGCTTCTAGGTTTTGGGGGCATCCCTATTCAGAGGGTTACTGAAGATGAAGCTATTCAGGTTGTTCGCCGTTGCTATGAATTAGGCATTAACTACTTCGATACAGCGAGAGCATACACAGTTAGCGAAGAAAGGATGGGGAAAGCCTTAGACGATGTCAGAGACGACGTGTACATAGCAACCAAATCTGGACGACGAACTAAAGACGAGGTCCTGCAAGAACTTGAGACGAGCCTAATGAACCTCAGAACTGACTGGATTGATGTCTACCAGCTGCATAATGTCTCTTCGAAAGAGGTGTGGGAACAAGTCACTTCGCCCGGTGGAGCACTGGAAGCCCTATATCAAGCTCGTGATGAGGGAAAGATACTGCATATAGGCATCACAAGTCATAATCCGTCGCTTCTAACAGAGATTGTAAAGGAAAACATCTTTGAAACAATCCTCATACCTTACAACTACCTCGCAATTCTACCAGCAGAGGAGCTGTTACCTCTATGCCAAAAGATGAACGTGGGTACTGTAATAATGAAGCCTTTTGGAGGAGGAGCCTTCAGCAACATTAAAACGGCGCTGAAATTTCTTCTTAACAGTAAGAATGTCGACGTAATAGTCCCAGGCGTGAGGAGTATTCAAGAAGTAGAAGAGAACATTTCTGTAGCCTCGGCGTCTTATGCCCTTAGTCCTGAAGAGCTAGAATTTATTGAAAAAGATAGGGTTGACCTAGGAAGTGAATATTGTCGAGGTTGTGATTATTGTCAGCCTTGTCAGCAAGGGATACCCATTTCCTTTGTGTTACGCACTGAAACTCAATTTTTGAAGCGGATGGGATGGTCGCCTCGCCTTGAAAAACAGCTTCAAAAGGCAAGTGAGGTAGTTCCAACATGTCTTGTATGTGGCGAATGTGAATCAAGATGCCCATACCATCTCCCAATTAGTGAGTTACTACCCGTAAAGTTAGCATCCTTAACGAAAAAACTTGAAAAAAGAGACTTCTAACACGCGTTATATACAAAAAGGGTATTAAACTAATTTTCTCATTTCAGGAATAATGCTAAAAAAAGATGCCAAACTGTATCTAAAATTATTAGGTGAATACATTGTCTGAGCGAACATTGACTGAGACTGCGAGAAGAGCTTGGAATTGCTTAGCAGAGAATTATCAGGTTTTTAGAGATAAACCGGGAACTTTTAATGAAATTGTTGAAATACCTGCAATGTTGGATCTGATTGGAGACATTAAAGGTAAGAAGGTTCTTGATGCAGGTTGTGGTCATGGATTCTACTCTCTTCTCTTAGCAGAGATGGGTGCCATAGTAACAGGTGTTGATATTTCTGAAAAGAATATTGAACTTGCCAAGAAGAATGCTTCTAAAACTTCTGCAAAATGTCAATTCGTTGTTTGTGATATTCAAGATTTATCCATCTTTAGTTCAGAGACATTCGATTTGGTTACTTCTAGCATTGTTGTTGGATACTTAGATAACCTGAAAAAAGCGTTCTTGGAAATCTTTAGAGTCCTTAAACCTCACGGAATATTCACATTTAGCGAGAATCACCCAATTTTAAAAGGGGAATGGGAAAAAGATCGAGAGGGACGAAGACTTCATTGGAAATTGGATAATTATTTTGAACGTTCAATAATCATTGATAAATGGAAAACACAAAGTGGAGGAATTATCGAAACTAGGTCACAACATCGAACAGTGCAAGACTACTTTGATGCTTTAACATCTTCAGGATTTACTGTTGAAAGATTAGTTGAACCTGAGCCGATAGACACAGGAACACTTCCTAACATGAATCGTTATGAACGAGCAAAACGTATTCCCTATTTCATTTTATTTAAAGCAAGAAAGTAATTTTTTTTGAAAACATTTAGAAAAATACTATTTGAACCATTAATATACTATTAAAAGATAATTAATATAGGAAAACAAGATCGAAAAAAGAGATATACTCTTCATAAATCTTATCTTTGTTTATGGAGTTACTGTTTTTTATAATAAAGATGGGTTTTATATTAGTGAAATAAATTGCACTATGTAACTAATTAAATACTGAATAGTACTATATTAGTGGTAATAATTGTTTAATGAAATTCAAAAAGCTTTATCTCCTTCTATAAGAGGACAAATCATAGAATGCTTGTCTCAAAGAAACACTTCTTTCAGTGAACTACAAAAGTATACTACTCTTGAGGACCATGGAAATTTTGGGTATCATCTAAGAGTACTAATCAAAATGGGTTTAGTTAAACACAATCCTTCAAAGAATTACTATTATTTATCTGAACAAGGATTGGTAGTAGCTGGTCTGCAATTAATCTTGAAAGGTATCACCGAGCAAGAGAAAATAGAGGATACTATTCTACAGGCCAATAACACGGGTAAGAAAATCTATGAAGAGTGGATAACAGTTCTTGATACTATTTCCGATTATATATTTTTGATAGATAAAGATTATAGGATCATAAGAACCAACAAGGCATTTTGCGACTTTATGAAGAAAGAACCGAGAGACTTGATAGGTAAACATTGTTTTGAAGTTCTACATGGTACGGATAAACCTTTGCCGAATTGTCCATATAAAAAATCATTAACTACAAAAGAAGAAACAATAGAGGAAATAAATGATCCTAAATCCGGTATTTCTCTTTCTGTGTTAGTAACACCCCTTTTTAATGAAAAAGATGAAGTAATAGGATCCATTCATATTGCAAGAGATATTTCTAAACATAAATTACTAGAAGAACAACTAAGCAATGCTAATCGATTTGCTGTCATTGGTGAAGTGGCTGGAATGGTTGGTCATGACCTTCGGAATCCTCTACAAGTTATACTCAACACGATCTACTTGGTAAATCGGAAGATTGAATCGTTACCTAGTGAATTGGTAGAGAAAGATGAAATAAAAAAGTATGTTGGAACAGTAAGAAAACAGGTCATGAACATGACTCAAATCGTTTCTAGCCTTTTAGACTCAGTGAGACCTCTTCAGCCTAAACCTGTTGAATATAACCTGCATCAGTTAATCGATGAATCACTTTCCACAGAGGTTCCTGAGACTATAGAGACTTCTATATCGATTCCTGATGATTATAATGTAATAGTTGATCCAGTGTTAATGAGACGAGTCTTAATTAATCTAATCACGAACGCTGTACATGCCATGCCTGATGGGGGCAAACTGACGATTAAAACTTTTGAAAAAAGTGGCGACTTATTCATAACCATTGAGGATACAGGTATCGGTATACCTGAAGAGAACATGTCTAAACTCTTTCTGCCTTTATTCACTACCAAATCTGCGGGAATGGGTTTCGGTTTAACCATTAGTAAACGGATTATTGAGGCTCACGGGGGAGACATTACTGTTGAATCTAAAGTGGGAGAAGGTAGCACATTTACAGTTAAGCTACCTCGTAGAGATAAGAATAACTAAACATTTGTGTACACCAATATCTCTCAAGGTTTTTTTACATTCGATATTTAAATTAGTCATTAAATCGTATCTTATCGAAAACTAAAGTTTAATGTAGTGGTCATTCTCTGGATAATTTTGCTGATGCTCTGGATCGAGTTGAAAAGATAATTTTTTTCCCATTTACACCGTAAAACAGAAATTCTAAGAAATCAATATCTTTTGAGTGGGAAGAAGAATTATTGAATATTGAGGATGTTAAAAAATATTTAGAAGCTGAGAGGAAAAAAAACTAAGAGTAAAATAATAGATGATTAAAACATTAATGTGTTGCATGGTCGTTATTTGGCTTTTTATGATATAGTTAATTGGATACCGGAAAAAGATAGTAAAGAAGGGAATAATAAAATTCATAAAGAAAGGAAAAAGTAGGATAATTAATCTAAAGTTGGAAAATCACAGGTCTTAACATATCTATCTATAAGTATACTTCCTCATAGTTCTAATTACATCAACCAACGAATGACAAAACAAGAGATAATCCTCCTATTTCTTTCTGAATTATTGGGGAGGGCTCCCACAAACCCCACATTTTTTTCATCAGTTGCAAATTTGTGATATTTTTGGAGTATAACATTCAAAAAAATTTAAAAGTGATAAACTCTAAAATCTAAAATTAGTCGGAGATAATGATCATGGTTTATTGTACAAAATGTGGCAAAAAAAACGCAGAAGATACTAAATATTGTGGCAAGTGCGGAGCAGACTTGAGATTACAGGAGAAAAGTGTAGAAGGACGCTTTGAAAAATCTATAGAGGAATCGGCTGAACAATTCGGAGAACGCATGGGGAAATGGGGCGAAGATATGGGAAAACGTGCAGAAAATGAATGTTTCGGTCTTCCCCAAGGTGGCGCAATTTTAGGACTACTCATCGGCATAATAATCATCATTGTTGGACTTCAGCAGGTTTTTGGGTGGCAAATCGATGTAGATGTTGCGCCTTTCGGAACTATCGTTTTGGGGTTACTTTTCGTTGCAGGCGCCATATATGGTTTCACTCGCAGAAAAAACTGACAAACCTTCATCTACCTTTTTTTGGAGTATTGTTACCCCCCTGATACTCCCCCTATTTCTCACTGAATCACTGGAGAGGTATCCCGCAAACCCCCCTTTTTTTCTATCTTATTAACCGAAGTTCGAATCTCACTTTGGACACCACAACTGAATCCTGGACACTTATTCTACTTCTAAAAAATTCCTAAGGCTTAAATGGGAGCTAGAGAATGGTAAAGTGGATAAATCAAGAGATGATTAATATGTCTACTCAAGACCGTGAACCTGTTATTATTAGCGAATTTCGCGAGTTATACAAGTATGTGTATGATGTAGGGCGGTATGTCAATCGTATCTATGAGCATCTAGGTGGGATTGATACGCAGCTTAAGGAGATCTCGGATAAATTCGATGAGCAAACGGCGTTAAACAGTAAGGACATTTCGGAGATCCAGGAGAAAATGCTAACCAAGTCCGAGTTCGACAAATTTGTAGACACATTGAGAGCGAAAGTAGAAGAGAAATTGCCATCACTCCCAGACTTCACATCAATAATATCCGAAAAATCAAAAGAGACGTTAAAACCGTCAGCATTATCAGAAACGTCAGAGTAGCCACAATCTCTATAAGAGGCGCAAAGAAGAAGGAAAATCTTGCATAAATCACAGAGAAGGATACTGCTCCATAAAGAATCCTGAAAGAGAAGGCGATTAAAAGAAATCGATGATAAGGCAGAATTGAGATTGCTTGGATAATTATTACACTATTTCGTTGTATGTAAGTTGCAACTTGCAACTCTACAAGTCTAGGGTCATTCCTAATGAGTTAATTCCGTCTTATGACACCACACTCAAATTCTAAATCTTGGACTGATTACCTCGTGAAAGAACTGAATTTTTAAGTTGTGATTGAAGATAACGAGATATTTTTCTGAGATGTTTTACCCCCCTGATACTCCCCCTATTTCTCTCTGAAATATTGGGGATGTTTGCTCGCAAACCCCCCTTTTTTTATATTTTAACTCGAAAAAGGAGTACTCTTTAGTTGGAGCAAGAGTATCCTCTGGGCTACAAGATAACTATGAATACTGTTATTCTCCCATAACTTGACATGTAATGTGGCGTGTTCTTGGTCCATCCAATTCTAATAGAAAGATGTTTTGCCAGGTTCCTCTGTAAAGCCTTCCGTTTTTTATGGGGAAGGTTTTGGAGTGCCCTAGAAAACTGGAGGCTAGGTGGGCGTCAGTGTTGTCGTCAACTTTGTCATGGAGCCAACTATTACCTTTAGAAAACTCCTCTTGAACTTTATGGAGGATATCTCTCATCAGCCCACTCTCATGCTCATTCACGATTATCGCTGTGGTTGAATGTGGGGAGTTAACTAGAGAGATACCTGATTCGATGTTACACTCACGCACAAAAGTCGTGACCTGTTCGGTGATATCTACGAGTTGTAAGTGCTCATTCGTTGAGTATACGAATTCCTTAAAATATACCTGCATATTCATCATCCTAAATCTTAAGCTAATATATACTATAAATAATTAAGACTCAATAAGGAGATTTTAGGATTAAAATTTAGTTCCCAAACTCAAATACTCACCATCTATCTATCTATATATAATAAATATATGTAAGAGGATAACAGATGTCTAGCAAAAATGGTGGAAGAGGTGATAAGATGGCTGAGAAAAAACCTATTATCAGAATGTTATTCGCCAAAATCAAGGAAGCATTTTATGAACTATCGGAAGAGGAAAAGATAGCGTTCATGCTCAAGGATCGCAAGAATCTGGACGAACTCGGATGTAACGTCATAATGATGATTGACTGCCGTTGGTCAAATGAAGAATGGAATTATGTTGGGATCGAGGAATGGCCAACCATAGAATCTCTTGAAAAGCGCGCCAAATTCGAAAATGAAGAATTAAAAAAATTCAAGTATGTTGAATCGAAGACTTATTTAGGTACTCGTGAATCCTTTGCTGAATATGGTAAAGAATGAAACCCCAATTTGTACACGCTGAGTGAATAAGAGAGTGAGTGTAAGAAAGGGAGACGTTATTAGCACGCGTTTTCCAAAATTTCTGATCTACTTTTAAAGCAAAATATTATACCTTTAAACAAAGTATTCGTAACTATGAAAATGAAAGCGATTGTAACTAAAAGATACGGACCTCCCGAAAAACTTCATCTCCAAGAGGTAGACAAGCCTACTCCTAGGGATAATGAAGTACTAATCAAAGTTCACGCATAATCCTTGAATGCAGCTGATTTCGAAATTCAGAGAGGCAGCCTCATAACCCGCATACAGGGACCTTTAAGACCAAAACATAAGATACCCGGTTCAGACGTAGCGGGACGTATTGAAGCTGTTGGCAGAAACACAAGTAAGTTTCAACCAGGCGATGAGGTTGTGGGGGACTTGTTCATTGCCGGTTTTGGTGCTTTCGCTGAGTATGTTTGTGCTCCAGAACACGTGTTGACACCAAAACCCACCGCTATGACGTTCGAAGAAGCAGCAACTTACCCTCAAGCGGTTGTCATTGCCTTGCAATGTCTTCGTGGTAAAAGGGAGATCCGGCCAGGACATAAGGTATTGATTAATGGCGCTGGAGGTGGTATGGGAACGTTTGCGGTGCAGATTGCCAAGACTTATGGAGCTGAAGTGACAGGCGTTGACAGTGCGAAGAAATTGCCTATGATTCGTTCAATAGGAGCGGACCATGTCGTAGATTATGCACAAGAAGATTATACCAAAAATGGACAGTTGTATGACTTTATTCTTGATACAGTTGCAAATCGCTCGTTTTACGATTATGAAAAAACTTTGAGTGCTGAAGGCATATTTGTTATGGTTGGAGGTTCTAGAAAAGCACTTCTCCAAGCTGTCCTTGTGGGGCCAAGGCTTTCAAAGACTGATGGTAAACATTTGGGGATAAACATGTGGAGCAAACCCTACAATAAAGAAGACATGGATTTCTTGGCTGAGCTTTTTGAAGCTGGCAAAGTTGTACCAGTTATAGCTAGACGTTATCTGTTAAGTGAAGTTCCAGAAGCTTTCAGGTATCTCGAAGAAGGACAGGCTCTAGGAAAAGTAGTAATAACTTTGGAACATAACAAAACCTAACAAAGCATTGCAGTTGACCGCGGTGATATGCTTCACATATAAATGATTCAATAGTAATTTTTAGTGGAGTACAGAAACACGTTTAATTAACAAAATAATGTGAAGAAAATATGAGTATAGATATGTCTACTCAGGAAATGATAGATTTCCTTTCTGAAAGCAATTTGGCAAGAATAGCGACGGTAAAACCTAGTGGAGCACCTCATGTATCGCCTGTTTGGTATCTTTGGGAAAATAATCAGCTATTAATAGCTATACCAAGATCTAGCGTAAAGACGAGGAATATTAAGATAAACAATAAAGTTGCAGTAACAATTGATAGCAATATTGGACCCAAGGGAGTAATCATCGAAGGAACAGCAGAAATAGAAGAGCTCGATGAAGAAATTGAATTAAGGATTATCCAAAGATATGTTAGTCCTGAAAACTTGGATAAATACGTGGAATATGCACACGCAGACCTTCCATCGGTTCTTTTGAGGATTCGCCCTGAAAAAACTATATCGTGGGACTACTCAAAGTTAAATCGAAACTTTTTGTAGTACATAATGTTTCTGAAAACTCCTTCTTATAAAATAGAAAAGTATCTAACTTATTTCTATTTTATACCCATTCAATCTTCTTTATCATTTATTATTTTTTTATAAGTAAAATTTTTTCTTGCCAATTTACATAATAGAAAAAGAATATGGAAGAATTCAGACATCTAGTAATCTTTTTTCTTGTAGGCTACACCGCTGAATACTGCCCCGACTGTCCCGACTGCCCCGACTGTAATCAAGCTGAAAAATGGAACTTCCCCGTATTCATTCGTCTGCTTATCCACATAAAGTTCGATAGATTCCGTAGATTCATATACATGATTTAACTGTGGATGAGTTGCCATAAGTGTTCCCGGAGGATCTGCACAGTTTTCATAGGCATAATTGAACGCTTCTTCTATTGATACAGCGCCGTCTCCGTTATCATCAGCTAAACCCTGAGACAATCCGCGATCTATGAAATATTCAGCGAAGATTGTGTTTCCGAAGAAGCCTATATCATATGTCACTTCATCTGCTGTGGAAGCAGTTATTATGATGCCTGCGTTGATTGATTCCGCTACATCAAGGAAGCTTCCGGAGTAACAAGCATCAATCACTATGAGGATGTCTTGAGATTCAAACTCTGAAAGGATGTTCGAGAGTTCCATGTCCAACAGGAAATCATCGTACAGATGGAGCTTATCTACACTTCCGTGGGTTGAAAAAAATATGGAAACTTCATCCTGACTCCGTTCTTGGTCTCTCAGCCATTCCAAAGCATTGATGACGGCTGATTTTGTCGCTTCACTGTTTGTAAGAAGTATGATGTTGTCGCTTGGATAACCATAGATTGTCATGAGGACATCTGCGAAGTCCTGTGCATCATCATCTGGGTGAGTTGCGCCTCCGCCTTCAACTCCCACTATCACCGCCCACGATTTACCGTCCGCATGGACTGAAGATATTGATGCATATGATAAAATTAGTGTGAATAATCCGAGTGTTAAGATGCTTTTCGCTGCTTCCATAATGTCTTAGATCTGAACTTGGATAAAATATGATAGTTAGGAAGTGAAAATATGGATCCGCAGTAAGGTTACTTGATCCAGATTTTTCTACCTACCACTATCAATGCTACTGCTAGAACAGCTGAGAAACCTATGGCTCCATAAAACATGTTCTGCACCGTCTCAAGTTTTCCTTCCAACGCCACCTGTCTATTTGCTTCATCTAAAAGTGAGACATCTAACATTACCAGTTGATCTTCAATATATTCCTCGAAGCTTTTAAGTTCAGTATAAGTATAGTTGAGTTGTTGCTGAGTGTAATCCTCAAAACTTACGAGTTCAAAGTGAAGGTCACTAAGCTCAGTATAAGTGATGTTGAGCTGGGTCTGCGTGTATTCTTGGAAGTTTACGATTTCAGTATTTGTGTAAGTTAACGCTCCATCTAAACCGTAAATGCTATTGAATGCTTCATCAAGGTAATCAACAATCGTGGCATTTCCAGACAGTAGCACTTCAACGATAGCAGAATTGTTTCCCGGATTTATCCCGATAACATGTGCGAGAAAACCTAAGTCTCCATACAGACCCTTCAAGATATCTTCAAGCTCTTCAATGAGAATGCCCACTTGTATGTAAAGTTCAGTAAAATCTCCTTGCAAATCACCCAAATTTGCTAAGCCCTGCAAATACGCTAACTGCGACTGCAGATCCAACAACTCCTTATAGTACGCTTCAAGTTCAGCGAGAATATCTCTCCCATTATAAATTACGGTCAAGTCACCATCAGTATTCTCGATGTTAACATAAGCATCACCATTCAGGTCCACGTCAATGTAAACCTCGTCAGCGAACGCAGGTTGAACGCTAACTACAGTTGAAAGTAGCATTATCATAGCTAATAGCACTATTTTATTTTTCATCATATATTTTCCTCCAATCCAAAAAATAAGGGGATTTCGTCCGAATCTCACGGACTCATCAGGGAGTTTAGTTTCCACTTAACGAGTAATCTGTCCAGCTAAATCCATCGGTAAATGTTACACTTGTCGAGAAGTCAACGCTTCCTGTAGAAGTGATGCCGCCCCATGTTAAACTGTTATCCATGTGACCTGCAATTGTGAATGCTCCTGAACCAGTTTGATCTACGTCAGCATTTGTATAGATACCTGCACCTCGACCAAAGTCAATATTCGATCCAGTAGTGTAACCATCAGTCATGTGGTCAACGTAAAGTTCTCCATTTCCACTCGCTCCAAACCACGCATTGTTATCTCCGTTTACCACATCGTGATATACATTGTAAGAAGTGCTTCCTGCCATGAATTGATTGTTAGCTTGAAAACCATAGTTTGAACTGTATAAATTTGCATAGTTTGTACTTGTCTGAAACGTGAGATGTCCCCAGCCATCCAATACACTTACTCTGCTAAATGTTGATTGATCTGCTATACCATACCCTCCTCCTGCACTATCTATTCTTTCAACACCGTATTCAATTACTCCTCCACCTTCTACTCTTGCATCCACGTTTGTAAGAAAATCATACACACCATAACCATAATGATTAGTATCACCTGTTATAGCGTATAATTCTCCCATCATGTGATTTCCAGTTGTATCAAAAGTCATTATAGTGTCATCACTTGCAAAATAATCGACATCAATTAATCCACCAAATGTATCCCAAAGCATGTTAAATTCTGTAGGGGCACTAAAAATTATAGGTATAGAACCAAGCATTATGAGTCCTAAGCATATTACCAATAGGATTCTTGTTTTATTCATGAAATTTTCTCCGTTTGTTTTTTTATTCTTCTCTTTCTACCAATCAATTATGGCTAAGTGGTGAGCACTTCCAAGAGAGCTACCCTTGGCTTACAACTATTTCTTTGTTGATGATGTAGTTTGTACTAAAAGGCTATAAGATGGGTAGAAAGTACTTTTAGAAAAATGATTAAGAATTGCAGGTAAATACTAAAGATCCGGAGTGAAAAAACGGAGAAAAAGTAATGAATAAAATAAGAATTTTTCATCATTTTTCCTTATTTTTCAGATATATCCTCAATGCTTCTCTAATGATTTCCGTGACATTTACGTAGTCTACATTGGATTCCAAGATTTTTTCAAGTTCTAGATTTTAGTAAGTGAACAACGACTATGGGAATAAGTGAAGAGAATTATAATAATTGTTCACTGTTAAAAAAATGGGGGGTTTTTTCCACGTATTTTTTTTTAAAAAAATAAAATGAATCTTATTGTCTCGCAGATAACAACTTTAGGATTAATTTTTTAGTTCCAAACCCACCTAAAAAGAAAGAGAAAAAGGGGTTTTTGAGGTTAATTTATGCCCATTTTTGTGGTAATCTTCACAATAATAAAAATCACGAAAGCCACAACAATGAATGTTATCACATTGGCGAGGAAGTTACCGATGCCGAATTGTTGATCCCCTACTGTGACTATTAAAGTGGATAGGTTATCGAGTCCAGGCACTGCAAGGCCTATAATTGGCATAACCAGATCTTTGACCAACGATTGCACAACAGCTCCTAAATAAAGGCCTATAATAAATGCAACGGCCATACCCATGACCTTGTACTGTTCAATGAAGGCTTTAAACTCGTTCATCATGCCTTTCGGCTTTGGGGCTTTAGGAGGAGCTGGGGTAGGTTCGAGAAGTTTACTGATTTTTTTTAGTTCATCTATTATCTGATCTTCTTTAGACATTTATGCCACATCACCCATGATAATTCTTTATTTCCATTAAAATAATCAGAGGGTATAATGATATAAATCTAGGCGGTTTTACAATTAAACTTTTAATAGTCTATAAGGAGACAATTCAAAAAGAGAGGAGAAAATAGAGTTTGAAGAATGCCTTCTATTGGATCATCAAGAGTTTCGAGGACTGTAGCTAGAGTCTTAGCTGAGTAATCAACACAATTAAGACTGAGTAAGAGACCAACTGGACTATGAAGTTTTATACCAGACTCCAGAAAAATGTAAGTTAACAATTTATTGTAGAGTTAGAAGAAAATAGTTATATTTATCAAATATTTTTTAAAAAAAGTATTTGAAGTCATGATAAATTGGGAAATTCTAGAAAGTCGAATAGGGGTTGGATAAGTTCAGAATTATTAATACTGTAGAAGACCCATTTTCCTTCTTTTCTGTCTTTTATCAAACGTATATTCTCTAGAATGTTTAGGTGATGTGACGCTGTGGGTTGGGTAAGGTCTAGAGCTACCGTTAATTCGCAAACGCACATCTCTCTCTTACTGAGGAGCCTTAGCATCTTAAGCCTCGTTTCGTTGGCTATAGCTTTTAATAGTCTGCTTTTTCTGTCAATAAATTCATCATTTGCAACTTCACTTGCAAACCTTTTTAATTCGGTAGTATAATCTTCCAAGTTGTCTGTTGGGCGAAGATCTGAGCAGAGGAGTCTTTCAAGTCTTTTATTTTTCTCTAGATTTGATGTTTTTATCGTCATTGGTTTATCAAGTATTTATTCTAAAATAATAAATTTAAATATTTCGATTTAAGTTTAAAGTAACTATAATTCCATAGAATTAACTCTTTTGAATTACTAAAGAGAAAAGATGGATGAGTTAGTCGGGTTTTACATGTTTATTGAAATCCAGAAAGTTATGTCTCACTCTACGAGAATACGTATTGTAGAATATTTATCTCAAGGGAATGCTACTTTCAGTGAACTGCAGAAAGATACGGGAATTAAGGATCATGGTAAATTCGGGTTCCATTTAAGAGCCTTAAGAACCGTGGGAATCATTGAACTTGACACTTCAACTATGAAGTATACTTTAACTGAACACGGGTGGATAGTAGTAGGCTTATCTTCAATCTTGAAAGGCATCACTGAACGTAAACAGGTAAAAGAAAGGGTAACCCTGTTATCGCGAATCATAGAACAAACTTCCGAACCAGTTGCAATAGTTGATTTAAAAGGAAAGTATATTTATCTTAATGAAGCCTTTGAAAAGTTGAGAGGTTACACAAGAGAAGAATTGATGAATAGGGATTTCAGGGAAACCTATTCTGATACTGAAAGAGAACTGAAGGCGAAAGTCTTTAAAGAAGTGGTGAAAAACGACTTCTGGACAGGCGAATTACCGTATACTCACAAGAGTGGTTCAACCGTTTTAGCTATGGTTACCTCAGTATTATTGAAGGATAGAAAAGGGGAACCATATGCAATAGCTGGCACAATAAGGGATATCACAGAACATAAACGAATGGAAGAGAAGCTTAAACATTACTCTGACAATTTGGAAAAGATAGTTGAGGAAAAAACTGAGGAATTATTAAAGTCTGCGAAAAAATATAGAGCGTTGTATGATACAATTAAGGATGGAATCGCAGCTGTGAATATTGACGGATTCTACGTTGAATGTAATCAGACATTTTCAGACTTGCTTGGTTACTCCAAAGATGATTTGAAAAGGCTAACTTATCTGCAAATAACACCAAAACGGTGGCATCAAATGGAAGCTACGATTGTAAAGGAGCAGATAATGAAGAGAGGTTATTCAGATGAATACGAAAAAGAATACATAAGAAAGGACGGCACAATATTTCCAGTTTCCATCAGAGCATGGATTATGGAAAGCGAAGACGGAAAAACAAAAGAAATGTGGGCTATAATCAGAGACATTACCGAGCGTAAGAAGATGAATGAAAATCTTAAGAAAAGCTCTAAAGAGTGGGAGAATACTTTTAATGCCATTTCTGACTTGGTGTTCATTTTAGATAAAGAGTATAAAATTATGCGAGTTAATAAGGCACTTTGTGATGTCCTGAAAAAAGAACCAAGAGAACTTATAGGATTACATTGTTTTGAAGTTCTACATGGTACGGATAAACCTTGGAAGAACTGTCCATATAAAACGTTATTGACTACGAAAAAAGAGACAAAAGCAGAAATAAATGATTTTCAGTTAGGTATACCGCTGTTAATCTCAACATCACCACTTTTTGATGATAAAGGTAATTTGGTAGGTTGTGTACATCTTGCGAAAGATATTTCTGAACGCAAACGGGTAGAACAACAACTTTTTGAGGCGAAACGTTTCGCTACAATTGGAGAGACTGCAGGAATGGTAAGCCACGATTTACGTAACCCTCTGCAGGCTATAAGTAATACAATCTACTTAGCGAATATGAAATTGGAAAAGTTATCCGGTACTATTGAGGAAAAGAGTGAGATAAAGACGTATTTTGAGATGATGGAGAAACAGATAAAGTACATGAACAAGGTCATTTCTGACCTCTTGGACTACGCAAGACCTATTAATCCAAAGCCTAGCAAAACAAACATATCTAAATTAATGCAAAAAACTCTCCAATCGATGGAGATACCGGAAACCGTTAAAGTATCCTTTAAGGTCCCAGAGGATTTTATGCTGATGATTGACCCCCTATTGATGAGACGCGTCTTCATTAATATATTCACTAACGCTTTTTATTCTATGCCAAACGGAGGCATACTGACAATTACAACGTCTAAGACCGATAAAAATGAGTTGATACTCATTGATGATTCAGGTGTAGGGATACCTGCAGAAAACATGGATAAGCTCTTTCTGCCATTATTCACAACGAAATCTAAAGGGAGCGGTTTCGGATTACCCGTTTGTAAACGGATCATGGATGCCCATAACGGAGACATCACAGTTAAATCCGAGGTGGGTAAAGGCACAACAATTATGATCAAAGTACCCCTTTAAAAAATTGTGAAAATAGAAAAAAAGAGCATTATAAACGTTGATGAGACTGGATTATCCTTGAAAGTTTAAGAAGTATTATCCAATCGAACAATAACATAATTGACACTGCAGAAACTTAAAAGAGACCATAAAAAGTTAAGTTTGGTCTTATAACCTGATCTTCCTAAAGCTACAGCTCTTCAATATGAATAGTACAGAACTCTCAACAACATTGCAGAAGAACTTACCTGAGATAATAAAAGTTATGCTCACTTAATCATCACCTGAAAAATGGGAGATGTCATAATTAGTAGATTTACTTTATTTTAAGCTATCTTCGATATAAATTAAAATTTACTACTTAAAAAATAGATCATTGAACCATTAATCAATGAAGAAGCCTTGTTATTAGCAAAGTTTTTGAGAAATGAAAAAAATATTTGGATTTCAGGAATGGGTGTTCTTCAATCATGAATGATTCACTTACATGGTTTCAATGGGGTACTCAAATAATTGTCGGACTTATTATTGCTGTATATTTATATCGTAGAGAGAAATGTTGAAAACTCAATGTGAATGATGTGAACTTTTTTGGATATTAAAGAAGTTAAAGAATATTTAGAAACTGAAATAGACAAAGCTCTGAGTGAATTAAAAGACGATCAAAACAATGTTGAGTTACATAGTCGTTTTCGTACCTTCTTAGAAATACTTGCATGGATAGAAGAAAAAGAGAGAGAAGAACACAAAGAAAAAATTTTTTACTGAAGTAGAAATAAAAGGATAAATCTTCTTTTTTTGCTTTGCTTCTGTTTTTATTATTTCTTTAAATATTCCTTCATCATCGAACTTTATTTCTTATCATTTTACCTCTTGGAATTTAGATTTAGGCGCTTTACACATTGGACATGATTTTAGTGCCCCTCTTTCTTGGATATGGTCCCAGATCGTATAGATGAAGAATTCTGAATATTGTTTCGCTTCAATTTATAAGACAAACTAGCTAAGTCACTCTTAGGGACTAAGTTTGGAGAAAACATTAAAAATTGTTCTACCCATCGAAATCATTAAAGTGATGGACGAAACTGTAGAGCTAGTCGGCTTCAGAAGCAGGGAAAACCTGGCAGAAGTAGCTGTCCTGAGATTCCTAGACAGATACAGGATACTGTTGAAATCAATTAATCAACTCTCAACTACCCAGTAATGACGTAACAAGTAAATACATGTCACCGTTTACATAATGATGAAGCTGAAATAGGCCGGTTCTTGTTTACAGATGAAGACGTAAAGAGTCACCTGAAAAAAAATTACATAATCCGTTCACGGTACTACCTGTGAAACTGTACTTTTTAACATGTTAAGTTGCGAAGATTTAATGAAGAGAAAAAATAAATGTCAAGAGTTAAAGGCGGAAATGTAGAACCAGAACTTTTGAAGATAAAGCAAAATGTAGAACCTTGCTTAACCTTGCTTAACCCTGCTTATCCTTGGATTTATCTTGGTATTTCAGAAGCTTAACGTCATTTTATACCTTTCAAGGGACTTGAAGATAGGTCAAATGAAAGAACATCTACTACTGGACGTTTCGGGTAGAAAAGCTGCAAAGTAGACGTAAATAGAAACCTTAAGATGTAAAATCTGATTAAACTTGATGTTTAAAACCGGAGTCTTCCGGGAGGAAGTAATTTGAAGTTGAACGGAAACCTAAGAAAGATTTGGATTAAGCCCGCCCAAGATCTCCGTTCTACTATAAAGTTACACATCGACAATAAAAAACATTATGCTCAACAGAGACTAACTGTATTACGGGTACTTGATTTAGCGGTTCAGTAATTACATTTAATGACAGCTCATTATACATGGTGAAAATATTTTCACCTAGGATATTATATACTCTGAATTCATATTTAAAATATGGATTAAGCCCGCCCGAAAGGTGTCAGCTTGAGTGTGGATAGAACTTCTTACGTAACCCTGTCAGTTCCAAAAGGCGTAGCAGATGAGATAGACCGTCTCATCGCGAAGCTGGGGTACTGGCCGAGTCGAAGCGCTTTCGCACGCGAAGCATGCTTAGAGAAGATTCATAAAGAGAAGCAGAGGCTGGGCGGATCGATCTCGGGGGACTAATAGGGGATCAGCCCTCGACAAACGGCTCAGAAAAATTGAGCGCGGAAGCTCCCCAAAAAAAAATAAGAGGATGATAAACATGCAAAAAATGAAAATGCCGATAATTACAAGCGTAATCGTAATAGCATTAATCGCCGCAGGATTAGGAATGGGAACCATGGCATACTTTACTGATGACGAGAATGCAGCAATCACCATCACAGCAGGAACTGTAGATCTACAATTATCAAAGACTAATTCAGGTGGTTGGGCTCAGGGCCTATCCTTCGCTTTTCCAACAGGTTTTGCTCCAGGCGATGTATATCAAGTTGATGTATATCTAAGAAACATGGGTACAACTGGTATGAGGGCACTCCACGTCTATGGTGATAATCTAATTGATTCTGATGCACCTTGGCTATCTCATAAGATCGATATTACGAAAGTGGGTTTCTATGATGTCTCGGGTATGGTAGAGCCTGGTACAGATGGCACATACTATGAGACAGGTGCAGTAGGTGGCTATAATATCTTCGGAGACGCGACTGGTCCCCTCACGCTTAATGAGTTCTGCACGAGTAGAATTCCTGGTACATCATGGGGTTACATGAGGTTCTTCTGGGGTAATTCGGTAGATGAAATCGATTACTTACCCGTTGGCGGCGCTGTTAGACTTGTGGAACTGGAATTTACTTTCAACACTAGTGCTGGTGATGAATATCAAGGTGACGTGACTACATTTGACATAGTATTCTTGGCAACCGATGACATGGGATACGATGTAATCTGGGAAAATACAGGTTAGACACAAAACAATAGAAACCATATTTCCCCTTTTTTTCTGATTGGGCCTTGAAGGCTCCTGATGAGACATTGAAATATGTCGAAATCGGAAGGGAACAAAATGAAAATACAAAAAATAGTTACGTACGCGGTTTTAACCATAGTATGCTTAATGTTAACCGTTCCCATCATTTGCACCAACTTCCCATTTCTAGTGGGTGCTGATAATTCGTATGAGGTAACTGGCGGCAGTATGTTTCCAGCTCTCAAAGAAGGCGACTACATCTTCAATAAAGCCGTGGATCCCTCCACCATCGATGTCGGTGACATCCTCACAGTGAAGCCTGGGGGAATCAGGTACACTCACCGCGTAGTGGAGAAGATGGAAGATGGATTCATATTACAGGGGGATGCCAACGAAGGTCCTGATCTAGTACTCATTGAACCATCCCAGATCGTTGGAAAATTAGTTTTTGTTTTCCCATATAGTTTCGTTAAATCTCCATACGGATTCATATTAACACTGTGGATTCCAGCTGTCATCATCATCGTTAAGCAGATTGACTTAATAATTAAGCGTCGAAAGAGAGAAGGTTCTCAAACGTTTGACACGACCACTTTCCTACTTGCCATCATTTTAGTTTTCAGCCTCACACGCCTAGTAGCACCCTTTTTCTTGGGAACTAGCGCTTACTTTTCTGATTCTGAATCTGCAAGCGGAACTTTTCAAGCTGGAATTTGGCATATAGACGCAACGGTTAACATTGATCCTGACACGTTAAACCTTGAAAGTCAAGGCCAATGGATCACAGTCTACGCTATGATAGATACGGAGTACGAGGGTATTATCGATATTGACACAGTCATACTTGACGATACAGTTTATGCGGAGTGGGGTGAAATTCAGCTTGATGGTTGCTTCATGGTCAAATTCGATAGAGAGGCCGTGATAAATTACCTAGTTGGAATGGGTTGCGAAGACGGTGATGAGGTGACTTTGACCGTTTCAGGCAGCTTTATAGATGGGATGCAATTCTCAGGCTGGGACACCATCAGAGTGGTAAATAATGCTTAAAAATAGATATAAAAACATGCTAATTCCAGAAGATCTCTACAAAGAACTTAAGAAATATGTTGAACAATCCAATGGGAGTTATATATCCATCTCAGAAGTCGTAAGAGAAGCGTTAAGAGAATACCTCAAAACATCTTAAAACCCTAATAATTCATTGCAAAACATTAAATCCGCTGCCCAAAACTGAATATAAAACATCTATTTCAAACGAAACCCTTCACAGCACACATGCACCCCTAACTTCACCGCAACAAACTTTACCGAATCAAAGAAACACTATTCAATTAAAGAAAGGATGATGCATGATAATATCTGTATTCTAAATTTTTTAGTTTCCCAATTCAAATATTGGATAATCACCCTATAAGAATAAAAAAAAGAGAGAAAGTTGTTATATTGGGCGGGTAGGTTACTTACCAAAAAACTTTTTCACGTATGGTCTGGTTAAATAATAGATTATTGCAACATTTATAATTAAACCAAATATGCTACTCGGTAACGATGATAAATTAGTTATAATGCTTATCGCAGCAACAACTATCCCAATGGTCCAAGACCATCCTTGACCAGTCCAAAAACCATAAACGACAACAAAGTTTACAATAGCTAAAATAATCATAAAGATACCAAAAATTCCTACAAAGCCAGATACGAAACCTGGTACACCCTGAGGATAGAAACCACCTAAAAATGCAGCCCCAATCAACCCTAATATTCCGCCAGCTAAAGAAGCTAAACCACCTAACGCTTGTAGAACTGCAAGTATCGCTATGCCAGTTGGTCTCTCTTTAGTTCTGTCAGTAATTCGGGAAGCTTGATAATTAGGTTTTTGAACATTTGTAATTGCTACTGTTTGTCCACAGTTTGAACAAAAAGCATTTCCTTCTTTTATTTCCAAACCACAGTTTGAACAAAATGTCATCTAAGTCACTCCTTTCATAAATGATATTATTGGTTAACTATCTTATTTATTTACCTTCATTTTGGAGGACTGTTACAATGAACCTGAAAGATTTAGATTACTGATTACCTTAAATATCCCCCATTTTATGGGATTATAGAGAAAATATTGGATAGAATGTTCCAATATATTTAGTTTAGCTATGAAAAAACGTTTTTCACAATCCTTTCAGTTCCAAGTGTAAAATAAGTGAACAAATATTTTATCAATTGAATCTAGTACCCCCGATTTCAACACATTTAAGATATCAAGGCGAAGATGTGAACGGGGACTCATCTATTTTATGTCTTAATACTGTTTTTGATTTCAAACAAAGTTTTCTTTAGGTACCGACCATATAGGCTTAATTCTTGAGGAGAAGGATAGAGCGAACAGAGTTCCTAATAAACTGAAGCTGATCCCTTTCACAGTATTCTGGATGTATATTGGGCTTAGAGCTATGAAACCGGCGGAGCCGAGAACTGAGAACCTATAGATTAAGTATGGCGTAGAAGCTACGGCTCCTGATATTATGGATATTAGCCCGAGGTATATTTTTCGTTTCTTTCCCTTAAGATTGCTTATGCCAGGTAAGAAAAAAAGTGTATCAAATGTGAGTCCTCCAAGAGCATATCCCAACCCAACAACCAATACGTAAAGTGACGCTGAACGACGTATTACTCTAGTAATTATTGCAACAATCGAAGCCATGATTGAAACCCTGCCAAATTTTCCAGTAAACTCAGCTAAGATTAGCATGACGAGCCAGCCTACAATTCGGTTGACTATTCCATGTAGAGTGAATGGTCCAACTGAGATGCTTCCAATGATTGGACCTAATGTTAATTGAGATGCGATCCAGAAAGAAGAGAAAATTGAGATTAACGCAAATTCTTTTGTACTTATTCCATAAAGCCCTGTAGAGTGCTTTTTTTTACTTGAGGTTCTGTACAATTATCTTCCACGTTCCCTTGTCAACTCGCATTACTTCTGGCTTTTTGTATCCTCTCTTCTCTATAGAAATAGGAATGTCTTTAGCGGAAGGTGGATTGTCGAGAATGATTTCAAGAATACTTTCTGGAGGGATGTTTGTAAGGGCTCTCAAGGTTAACAGTTCAGGGTATGGACAGACCTGACCGCGAACATCTAAAGAGTATCTTTTTTTACCTATTTTCTGAATATCACTATTTACCATTTAGTTTGGTCCTCCTTTCAAGTTAAGGAAAAGTTTCAGGTCTTCTATGGTAGATTTATTGCAAAATTCTTTCAAGCTTTCTGATCTCTTTCTTTTCGCGAAATAGTTACTTAAGAGAGATTCAATTTTAAGTTTCAATTCATCGGGTGGAATTTGTTCTTCGATTCTTCTTCCCATTGAAGGTTTTATCCCAAATCCTCCGCCAAGTAATATGCTGTAATACTGTTTCATAATGCCCTTTTCTTTTGTCAGGTTACCAGATAATCCTATTTCAGATATAAGATTTGCACAACAATTATTGTGACATCCACTGACATATATTCGAAATCCAGCATCATTTAACATTTTATTATCGATATGTTTCTCTAAATGATCTAGTATCTCTTTAGAGATTTCCTTTGAATGGGGAGTCATTGTTTTACCACAAAATTCTGAGGCGCAACCCATACTATTCCATCGAAGTTTAGGTCCCTGTATTGATATTCCAATTTTTTCAAGGTCTTTCAAAAGTAAATCTTTTCGATCTACATTTGGGATAATTAGGTTCTGTGAAGCGGTGAGTCTCAAGTCTCCACTTCCATACTTGTCAGCTAAATCTGCAAAAGCGATCAGTTCATCATATGATAGATAGCCACCGACACAGGGGATGTTTACATAATAATACCCTTTTTGACTCTGTGGTTGTATCCTTTCATGGCTTCCGTTCCTCAAAAAAGCGGGACCTTTATACGTTTCTAGGTGTTTTCCAACTTTTTCTTCCAGAGTACTGAGAAACTTCTTGAGTCCCCAGCTGTGTAATAACCATTTGAATCGAGCTTTTGCCTTGCTCTCACGGTTTCCATAATCCCTATGGATTTCGATAGTAGCAACAGCTACGTTAAAAGCGTCTTCAGGGCGAACGAAAACTCCTGTATACATAGCCAACCTTGGACCGGGCAAAGAGGCACCCATACTTCCACCTATCAAAAGGGTGTAACCGACATCACCATTTTTGTTAACGGCTACAAATGAAAGATCGTTAGTTATGGCTCTTGTGCAATCAGAGCCGCATCCAGTAATTGAAAATTTAAACTTTTTAGGCATATCCTGAAAATCTGGGTTTCCAATGAAGAAGTCACTTAATTCTTTGAGAAGGGAGGTTCCATTTATCAGTTCATCTTTTTCGATGCCAGATACTGGGCAGCATACGATGTTTCTTGCGTCTCCATATCTGGCGCCGCTGAAGCCTTGACCGCACATATCCGTTGTGAAGCCTAGTCCTTCCATAATCGAGAAAATTTCTAAAGCGTCTGTTGCATCTATCCAGTGTAATTGGATGTCTTGTCTATTAGTTATTTCAGCTTGTCCCCGACTGTAAGTTTTAGTTAAATCAGCTATACCACGCAGTTGCTTAGAATTTATGAAGCCTCCTGGAATCTTTAATCTGAGGAAATGGGGGGAGCCTGTCGTGTTTAATGGATTACTATCACGCCCAAGGGAGTATCGTCCTATGAACCGAGTCATATCATCTACATTTATTTTTATCAATTTTTTAACCTCAATAAAGATCAGTTCTCAACCATTATCGAGTTATAGAGGTCATTTTCACCCTGTTTAAGTCCATTAATATGTGTAATTCTTTCGCTGCGAACTTGGGTTTTGAGATTATTAAAGGTATTGATGTTTAGTTCATCTTCTAATATCCTGGGTATCCATAATTTTAGAATGCTCTTGTAAAATTCTAGGGAATCAAAAATCATTGTAACAATATTTGCGGTCTCTCCTTCAAGTTCTTTAGCTAACCTTAATGCACCTGCAATATAGCTACCGCCACTAGGTGTCGCAGGTATCCCGATTTTCCATAGATTTACCATAGTAGAATAGGCTTCTTTATCGTTTATTTCATACACGTTATCACAGAGTTCTTCAGCTCTTCCCAAGCTCTCGGATTTCCCGAGTTGTTTCTTACTCCTTAACCCAAAAATATGGCCACCATCTTGTTGTCTAAGACCTATCACGTTCATCTCTGGTCTTGCTTTCTTTAGTCCAATTGCGGTTCCAACTAAGCTTCCACGCGTTCCTTCACCGTTTACATAGAATAGATTATCCATTCCACTCGTTTGGAATAAGATCTCTGGCACCAAGCTATAGAAATATCCTGCTGCGTTGAGTAAACCATCGATGGGCTTATAAACGGAATGTTGATCCAACATGAGTGTTGCGGGAATTGTCTGCTCTTCAATGAAGGCTTTGGATATTGCTTTACCTCTATCCATGTCACCTGTAGGACAGTATCCATCGTCACAGACTTCTATAATCGCTCCCATATCTTTTAGATAGGTCACGAGATCAGGATTTTCATTTATTAAAATTTGACCCATATGTGCCTTAGGCGTAATGGTTAGGTTTATCTGTTGAAGTATCTCCGTGAGATTTCTCATAAAATTACCGAAACCAGCTGTAGTAATCGTGTTTATATCAGCTAGAACTCCATTTTGCATATAGTAATGTAACATGAAGGAAACGGGTCTTCCTTTCCCGCTACCTCCATAATTTAAGAATTCAGGTTTATAGAATATACGAATACCGTCTCTGGCGTAGCAGTTCACTTCTTCCGGGACTTCAAGGAGTGGTGTGAAGCCTATACCTAGTGTTTGTCCCAACCATTTTAAGTAAGTTTTGATCTCGATATCTTTCTTTAACTCTTCAAAGTCTCTTATAGTGTCACTTAGGAAGTTCGATTGACCCTTTTTAGAGTTTTCATGGTTCTGAGCTTGTTTATCCATATTGATACTGTGCCTCAATTCTTCTAGAGTTATCTTTTTATCCGGTATTTTTATCATCACTGATATATTTTAAACTAGTGGATCTTTCCACGTATTCAGAATCTCGGCGACTTCAGGTCTAAGTGATATAATATCTATTTCACCGTTACGTATAGAATTTCTCATCTTTGTCCCGCTGAATTCTTGATGACACTTCTGACCATGTGGGCATGCTTTATCGTTTGTTATAGTTTTACATATATTGCAAAAGAAAACTGAAGGGAAAAAGAGTGGTGTTATTTCCAGATCTGGATACTCTTTGAAAATATCTTGTGCAGCATAGGGATCATAAAAATTGTTTGTACCTGCATGGTCTCTGCCAACAATAAAGTGGGTGCAACCGAAATTTTTTCGTATTATAGCGTGGAATATAGCCTCTTTAGGACCTGCATAGCGCATCTTAGTCTGTAGGATTCCTAGCATAATACTTTGTTCTGGATAATATTTATCGATAAGCACTTTGTAGGTGGAAAGTATTACTTCATCTTTAAAATCGCCCTTCTTCTTCCGACCAATAATTGGGTTGATAAATATTCCATCAACGAATGTGAGGGCTGTCTTCTGAATATATTCGTGACCTAAATGTGGTATATTTCTCGTCTGAAACCCGGCAACAGTCTTCCAGTTCTTCTTTTTAAAGAGTTCTCTAGTCTTTGTAGGAGCTAAATGATATTCTTTAAATTTGTTTTGAAGATCGGATAGTAAATCTATCTTACCACCCAGTAGGAGATCTTCCATGTTGAGGGTTTTTGTGACACCTGGATGGGTTTTATCTGTTGTTCCAAAGACATGGTTTGCCGTGTCTTTCTTATCGAAACTGTAGATTTCAGAAACGTGTAATACTGCTATAGGTTGTCCTGTTTTTTCAGTTAATAGGACCTCTTCATTTTCTGAGATATATGAACGGATTGTTTTTGGAACGTTTAGTACTATGGGGATTGTCCAGGGTGTTCCGTTTGTTAATCTACCTTCGTGAACGACACGTAAATAGTCTTGTTGTTCCATGAACCCTTCTAATGGGCTGAAAACCCCTTCAGCGATATTTCGAAGGTCATTTCTAGTTTCTTTATCAATAATTATCTTCGGTATCTCATCAACTTCGTCTAGGATCTTTTCTCTTTGAGTCTGTCTTAAGATTCTATTAATGAGTTTTCCGCCGTGTGGTTTAGATAAAGAGTTTTCCATGATAATTCTCTCAGTTTTCACTTTTTTCCGTTTTTAAAAAGGTGTGGATACCGCATTCAGTCTTGCCTTTACCAGTCCATCTGCCTGTTCTTTCATCTTCTCCTTGCTGGACAGGTCGAGTGCAGGGTTTACATCCAATACTCATATATCCTTGATCATAAAGGGTGTTATATGGGAGTTTGTTAGTTTGTATATAATTCCAAACTTCTTTTTTTGTCCAGTATGTTAAAGGATTTACTTTAGTTAACGGCTTTCCGTCACCCTTGTAGTTTAACTCCACTACTTCAAGGTTTTGACGTGTCGTAGCTTGATCTCTTCTCAGACCAGTTATCCATGCATCGACTTCCTGGAGAGCTCTTTGGATGGGTTCCACTTTTCTCAGTTTGCAACAGACGTCAGGGTTTCGATCATAAAGTTTCGAACCGTACTTTAAGGTTTGCTCCTCAATGCTTAGTAGTGGAGAATATTCAATAAGGTTAAGGTTACGCTTTTTCTTTAAAGCTTCTTTAACACTGTCAGTTTCTTTAAATTGGAAACCGGTATTTACATAAAAAATCTTGATGTTGGGTTGAATTTGAGTTGCCATATCGATTAGAACTATGTCTTCGACGCTGAAGCTTGAAGCTATGGCAATTCTTGGATAATATTTTTCTATGCTCCATTTTAATATCTCACTTGGAGGCGTATCATTACCAAATTTAATGTCAACCATGTTGTGATTTCTTCCCATTTATAGTTTTCTTTAGTTGTTTTGAATCATGTTGTTGAAATATGTTGTGGTAATGATAGAATTATAAATGGGTATAACGTTGTTATATAAAAAGTTTTCATAGATATCTTTTCTGTTGTATATTTTAGAGAATCTTGGTAATGTTGAAGAAGTTAAAACATAGCTGATTATAAAATGCTCTGTTAAAGGGTTTACTAAAATTCATTAAACGCAACATACAAGTATCATTTATCCGTGAGAAGTGATGTCATCAAAGAACTAGTTATGTTTTTACCGTAGGCACTATAAGGCATGAATTACAGTTGTCTGATAGCGGAGAATAACTCTTATGTATGGTACAGATTAAACCATTATGTCTAAGAACAGTGCATAAATCACATAATTTTTGCACAATATCAGAGGAAGGAAAGGTTTCAGTTGCAAGATCCTTAGCAATTGTGTTTATTGCTGATTTGGTTAAGGCATTGTTTTCTAGCTGCTTTATGTGTTTTTCTCCACGTTTAGATAAGAGGTAGTGACTGATGGTTGCCTGGGTAGTCCCAAGTTTTTTGGCAGTAGCGACTTGAGTTAAACCGTAAGTCTCTACCAATTCCTTAGCAATAAGCGATCTACACGCAGGGAGGAAATATTTGACGACGATTTCGCATGGACTTTTCAACATTCTAATCACAAATAATATAACATTGTTATACTCCTTAATAAATTAGATATCCCTAAACCACAAATATTCCTAAGAGTAATATATTAACTAGAAAATATGTAAAACCTTATATGTTCTTTCAGATTCTTGAACAATAACAATGTTATAAAGGTGTTAGATATGGGCCAATTTAAAACCTTAAACTGCGAAAAGTTTTGGAAGGAATACCTCTCAAACAAAATATACATATGTGATGACTACTTACCAAGCGCAACCGGAGGCTAAAATCAATGTTATCTTTATCCGATGATGAACTTGAACGTTACTCTCGACAGATAGTCTTTAGCGATATAGGGTACACAGGGCAACTCAAACTTAGAAACGCGAAAGTTTGTATAATCGGAGTAGGCGGTCTGGGTTGTCCAATAGCTACTCAACTTACGGCCATGGGTATTGGATATCTCCGGCTCGTGGATAGAGATGTGGTTGAACAGTCTAATCTTCATAGACAGTATCTATTCGACATGAAGTCTCTTGGGTATCCCAAGGTTGAAGTTGCTGCCAAGAAGTTGAAAAATTTAAATCCTGATGTAGAGATCGAACCAGTACCCATGTCATTAAATGTGGACAATGCGGTTGAAATAATTAAGGGAGTCGACATTGTTATAGACGGTTTGGACAGTATGGAGACCCGTTATGCGATAAACAGGGCATGTGTCAAACTCAAGATTCCATATATCTTCGGTGCAGCCATAATGAATTATGGAAACCTCTCAACAATAATTCCAGGAGAAACTCCATGCCTTGAATGCTTTTTTCCTGACATTAAAGATGAGACTTTACCTACATGTGGAACAGCAGGAGTACACCCATCTGTCTTGGGAATAGTTTCGAGTCTACAAGTCTCTGAGGCTACGAGGATAATAGTAGGAAAAAAACCTCATCTTACTGATAAACTTCTTTTAGTCGACTTAGATACGACATCACTTCAAGAAGTAGCCATTACACGAATGGGTAATTGTCCCGTTTGTGGTATTAAACCAGGTAAAGCTCCACAACAGCTTAAGCGAAAATTCATTGAAGAGACTTGTGGAAGAAGTGGGAAGAGAACATTTGTAATAATTCCAAAAGAAAACCTAGATTTGAACATCAAAGATTTATCCAGATTCTTAAAGAATAGAGAAGCTAAAATCAGTGTAAAAGCGGATCTTGGAGTAACCTTCCTTTATGATCAAAAGGTCACTGCTAGTATCCTCAAGAGCGGTGTCATGATAGTGAAGGGGCTGAATGGTGAGAAAGACGCACTCAAAATCTTCTCAGATATCATAAAAGATGGTCTAAATATTCCTTGGTCACGCATAGACTGAACTTAATTTATATTAAGAAACTTGAAAAAAATTGTTATCTTTAAAGACAAAACTATGTTTCCAGACTCACAAGAGTTAATAAAAAAAGATTGGTTCTATGGTCAACAATGTTAAGTTAATGATGTTAAGTTTCTTCACTAAAATCTTCAATCATCAAATTAATGAAAAAAAGCTTCAGAGAGAATGATAAGTATAACTTTTCTAGATACGGTCCTGCAAGCACAAACACACATTTCAAGGGTGAGAATATTTCCATTTAAGATATTACTCTCCACCCTAACAGCTTTATAATATTTTTAAGCTCTCAGTCAATATTTTCGATTCTGGGCGGAATCGCAATTGCTGTTCTTGTGCTGGAGACACCGTCAATCAAGTGGATTTTAGCTATTAAATCCTGTAACTCTTTCATATGTGCAAGTTCAGCATAAACGAGTATGTCGAATATGCCCGTTACAGCGTAAGCCATTTTAACATTTTTAATCTTTTTTCCTGAATCTGCTATTTTCCATGCCTTTCCTGGCTCTGAATTTATGAGGACGAATACTGGTTGCATGAGTAACACCTAAACCATAACGTAGTTATATAAGTTAATCGTTATATATCTAAAATAATATACTTATTGTATCTCCATATTGTTGGAAGTTGATCATTATTGAAAGCATATGTTCTTATTAATACTGAAATTGGAACAATACAAGAAGTTTTAGAAAGTATAAAAAAGATTAAAGAAATAAAGGAAGCGTATGCTCTCTTCGGGGTTTACGATATTATGACAAAGGTTGAAGCTGAATCTACTCAAGAACTGAAGAAAATAGTCACTCTAAAGATAAGAAAGGTAGATAAAGTTAGATCAACCCTCACGATGATCATCATGGAATAAACGTAACCTTATTCCTAATATACTAAAGTTTTTCTAGAACTTACACTTTTCAAGAATTTTCTGCATCGTTCAGGGAGAGAAAGTGATCAAAGAGACCTCTAAACGAGTAGTATTCTATTGATCTCGTAACGAAATCTGTTATGTTCATGTTATTCTATCTATTAATCAGGAAATATGTAAGGTTTCGAACCAAGTATATCTAGAAGTATCTTCTTAGCTGAAGATGAAAACAGAAGTAACACTGATCTAAATCCCCCATTTTGGAAGCTTTGTACATTGCTTCATTGTAGCTAAAATTGCTGATTTGTCTTCTTCACTTAATAATCAAATGTTCTCAGAGTCGTTTATAGTTTTGTCAAATATATTGCAGCAATTTCCCTTCGGGATAAGCTTTCCGTGAGGACACTTCCTTGGATGCTCAAGAAGTATACAGAGAGCATCTGTAAATTCCTCGGTTAGGTGATGTTCAATACCGCAAGCTATCCACTCATCTACATCAATATTAAGCGTCTGCTTCATAAGAAGTTCAACTAACCGATGATTTCTTACTACACGTTTCGCTATCTTTCGACCTGCATCCTGAAACTTGACACCTCTATATGGATAATACTTGACGAGTCCTCGTTCGACAAGCTTTTTATACATCTCTACGGCACTCGGTAGAGCTATATTTAGACGTTTAGCTAACCAACTCACTTTAGCAATACGGGTACCTTCCTCTTCTGACATCCAAAGAGTTTCTAAATATTCTTGCACACTCTCAGAGATTCTAATTTGTGGCTTTTTGGTCAAGATATTCTCTCTCACCATTCTTTTCAATTCTTCTTTTGTTTAACTTTAGAATGTTTGGCGCATAAATTTTTAAAAGGTATGTGCCTACCACTAACCAGTAGCCCACATAGACAATCACGCGTAGTAACTCCGGATTCCCATCGTAGCCTACTAAAGCCTTAAGGATTGAACCTATAGCACCTTTCTCGTGTAAGGGATGAGTCACATCAGGAGGATTAATATTCCAAATATTCTCAACTATTGGTGGAAGTAAATCAGCTTCTATGAATTCATGGACCCCATATCCTAAAAGTCCAGCTGCAAAGACGACAAGTATCACACTAGTATACTTGAAGAATTTTTGAATATTCATTCTGTAAACTCCTCTCATCATAAGGAATGAAAGTGCAAGGACTGTGCTGATCCCAAGCAAGGCCCCCATAAGAGTTCCGAAGGGGTCAGTAGCAACCAAGGTGGTCAAGAAGAGAACTGTCTCTAAGCCTTCCCTGAAGACAGCTATAAAAGCTAGTGATGTAATTCCGAAAATATATCCGGAGGTAATAGCTACATCAATTTTTACTTGAAGTTCACTTCGAATCTTTTGAGAGTTCTTAGCCATCCAGAATATCATATAGGTTAAAACTACTGTAGCTGTCACAGATGCTGCTCCTTCAAAGACCTTCTCAACTCCGGTTGGCAGACCGCCATATACTGTGAGTACAATCGCGCCTAATATTAGACTCGTGAAGATAGCTAATACAGTTCCTAGGTAGAGGTATTTCTTTAGATCTTTTCTTTCGACCTTTCCCAAGTAAGCGAGGATTATGGAAACTATTAATGCTGCTTCAAGGGCTTCTCTGAAAGTTATTACAAAACTTGCAATCATTTCATATCACCATTATTAGGCGCACCTAATATTAATAACGATGTTATATATATGTTTTGGTTTTAACAGAAAAAAAAGAAGTAACATCAATGATCTTGAAAAAAATTTACTTGCAAACTACAAAAATCTAGAAAGATGGGCGTATACAAATTACGGAAAGCTTTTAGAAGAAATACTCACGGTTAGTCCCTTAATTCTTTTCAGATACTAAACCCAGTAAAAGCACTATATTGAAATCGACTCAATAAATAAGATCAAGAGGAATACTATTCATGTTGGTTTCCAGCTTATTGCTAAAGCACCACCGATTATCCCCAAGATTGCACCTATAAGGAACCCACCCATACCTAGAATGCTGATTGCTGAGAAAACTAGTATTATAATACCCCAAGCCGTATGTTCTGTGGGACGTGTATTAAGCATTAATGCACCTATCATAACCAGAACACCAGATACCAACCCTACAAGGAAAAAACCAGACATGAAACCAAACGGAATTCCAAGACTCCCCATCATCCCTTGAAATCCACCCATCATACCTCTCATACCTAACCCTCCAAACATAAACCATGTGGAGAACACTCCACCCACCAAAAGCATTAATATTCCACCTATCAAGGATAATATAAAAGCAACTTGAGGTTTCTCATTTATACTCAAATAAGCCAAAGACATCTCCCCTATTTATTAGAACTTCTTTCTTGTTTGTAGCTGTTTGCACAGTGTATGCAACAGAAAGTAGTTAATTTTCCATCTATTTCCTCAGAATATCCACCTTCATAAACCTTACATCCACAGTGAGAACAGATCTCAAGATTGGGTTCTATGGCTACGGTTACAAGTTTTGAGAAACGACGAAAAATCCTCAAGCATAGACTCCTTCCCTCATCGGTAAGTTCATACATCTTTTTCTCACGCGTTCCAGTCATCCTGGAGATATGCTTAACGATTCCACCTTTCTCAAGTTTCTGAAGAAAGGGATAGACCAAGCTAGGGCTGACTTCCTTTCTTACCCTTTTTTTAAACTCGTTGATTATTTTATAACCGTGGGAAGGCCCTTCATACAACATTATAAGGATGAAAAATCGAGAAAAATCTGACACAAAATCTTCCACTTTGCTCATTTCTATCACACAATCTTTTTAAGAAAATCTTTATATGTATCTGATACAGACGTGTATTTATGTCTTTTCTAGATATATCTATCTAATATATATATAGAAAAGAGATAACTATTGAGTATATGTATGGAAACGAGATCATGGAAATTATATTAAATAATGTTAACCTGGATTGATGAGTGATGAAAACGCAACAAAAAGAGAATGAACATACAAAAATTGAACAAAAGAAAGTTACTCTCAAATTAACCGGGATGACTTGTACAAGTTGCGCCCAGACGATAGAGAAAGCATTATCAACGGCTAAGGGCGTAAGTGAAGCCGCAGTCAATTTCGCTAACGAAACAGCATACGTCACGTACAATAAGAAGGTGACGAGTGAAAAAGGACTGGTTAAGGTTATTGAAGGTACAGGATATAATGTAGCTAAAGGAACTAAAAGAATTATACTCCGAATAGGTGGGATGACATGTGCTTCTTGCTCCCAGATAATAGAGAAAGCTCTGAAAAAGACTGAAGGAGTCCAAGAAGCTACCGTTAACTTGGCAACTGAGAAAGCAATGGTCGTTTATAATTCGGATCAAATTGGGTACGAGGAGATTAAGAAAGCAGTAGAGGATACTGGGTATCAAATTCTTGGTAAAGAAGATCAAAGAGCAACTTTTGAAGAAGAAGAAGCCAGAGAACTGGAAGAGTATAATGCAGTTAGGCGAAGAGTTCTCATCTCATGGGCACTGACGATTCCAATCATAGTTTGGATGATCCCCCAGATGGTTTTTGGTATCGCATGGCCTAATCGAACCATCTTCGACCTGGGACAGATCCTTCTTGCAGCACCGATACTTTTTGGACCTGGACGAAACACATTCATCTCTGCAATAAAAGCATTAAGACATAGAAGCGCAAATATGGACGTCCTTATAATGCTGGGGACTCTAGCATCGTTCCTCACCGGTCCACCAACCTTCTTCATGTCCATACAGAACTATGCAGGTGTAGGTGCCATGATCATGTCATTCCACCTTACTGGTCGATACATCGAAGCAAAAGCAAAGGGAAGAGCTTCTCAAGCTATCAGGAAGCTACTTGAGATGGAAGCTAAAACAGCTAAAGTCATAAGAGACGGCAAAGAGGTTGAGATCTCTCTTGCAGAGGTTCAAGTAGGAGACTTAATGATCATTAGACCAGGAGAAAAGATACCCACAGACGGAGTGGTCATTGAGGGTACAAGTGGTATTGACGAATCCATGGCTACAGGTGAATCTATGCCTGTACAGAAAAATCCTGGAGATAATGTGATAGGTGCAACAATCAACCAGAGAGGGTTACTTAAGGTCAAAGCCACAAAGATAGGGAAAGATACCTTTCTCTCACAAGTCATAAAGATGGTTGAGGAAGCTCAAGGATCGAAGGTACCTATTCAAGAGTTCGCTGATCGAGTCACAAGTTACTTCGTACCTGTCGTTCTGGTGATAGCCGCTCTGACTTTTATCATGTGGATTTTCTTCTCTGAACCCCTTGGTAATGTAACAGTCTGGGCAAGCCAGTTTCTCCCATGGGTAGATCCAAACATGGGTGTTCTTTCTCTTGCCATCGCGGCGACTGTCTCAACATTGGTAATTGCATGTCCTTGCGCACTTGGACTTGCAACCCCAACAGTTCTCATGGTAGGGACAGGAATGGGCGCAGAAAACGGGGTATTGATCAGGAGAGGAGCAGCAATACAGACACTCAAAGATGTACACACTATCGTATTCGATAAAACAGGCACCATAACTAAAGGGAAACCTGAAGTTACCGACATCGTACCCGCTAAAGGATACAATGTTAAAGATGTATTGGTGTGGGCTGCGAGTATTGAACATGGTTCTGAGCATCCTCTTGCTGAAGCTATACTTCGGAAGGCTGAAGAAGAGCAACTGGAATTGTTTGAAGTAAAGAAATTCGAAGCTGTCACTGGCAAAGGAGTAAAGGCTGAGATAGAAGGATCGAGTGTAATTCTAATAGGCAACAGGAAGCTAATGGACGATGAGGAAATCGACTACAATAGTTTAGAATCTGAATTAGTGAGGTTGGAAGAAGAAGCAAAAACTGCGATGCTAGTAGCTAAAAATGGGAAGATTGTCGGTCTCATTGCTGAAGCGGATACAATTAAGGATGATTCAATAATGGCTATAGCTGAGCTGGAGAGGCTTGGTCTTGAAACCGTGATGCTGACGGGAGATAATAAGCGTACAGGTGAAGCGATTGCGAAAATGGTAGGGATCTCGAGAGTCCTAGCTGAAGTTTTGCCTGATCAAAAAGTTGCTGAGATTCAAAGATTACAAGAACAAGTTGGATTGGTCGCTATGGTTGGTGATGGAATAAACGATGCACCTGCACTAACTCAAGCAAATGTTGGGATCGCTATAGGAACAGGAACAGATATTGCCATCGAAGCAGGGGATGTAGTATTGGTTAGGGGGCGGCTCTCTAGTGTTGTTAAAGCCGTCAAATTGTCCAGGGCAACCTTCAAAAAGATCAAGCAGAACCTCTTCTGGGCATTCTTCTACAATATGGTGATGATCCCCTTTGCGATGTTGGGTCTAGCACATCCTGTAATAGCTGAGATTGCTATGGCAATAAGTTCAATAACTGTAGTAACCAACGCGAACCTACTGAGAAGGGCGAAGATTCAGCCAGAAAATGAATAAAAAGGAGGTGGAATAATGGCGAAAGATCCAGTTTGTGGAATGGAAGTAGATGAAAAGACCGCAAAATATAAGGCGACTCACATGGGAAAGACTTTCTATTTCTGCGCACCCGGATGTAAAGTGGCTTTTGAAGCGAATCCAGATAAATACATGAAAATGTAAAAAAACATCAAAATGTAAGATCCCTCTTTTCCTTCTTTTTTTTTAAGAAAGTCCACTGGAAAATGTGAATTAGCTTAGTTTTATAAAATAGTTGAATACAACAATTTAAAGAAAGAACATTGGTTAAGTGAAATTATATGTCCAAAATATGGGTTACAAACGTAGATGGAACAAGAAATCTTTTCGATAGACAGAGGATCGTCAAAACCTGTTTGAGGATGCGTGTGAGTGAAGAGATTGCTAAAGTAGTTGCAGATAAAGTTGAAAAAAACGTATACAACGGTATACAGACACGAAAAATACTCCAAATGATCTTTGAGTATCTGGAAAGAGAACGATCAACATTTAAACATCGGATTGATCTAAGAAGAGCAATCAGCTTACTTAGACCTGTACCAGATTGGGAACACTATATCCAAATGTTACTCAGTGAACTCGGATATTCAATAACCTCTAATCAAATCATCAGAGGAAGATGTGTAGAACATGAAATCGATGCTGTCGCCCAGAAAGGAGATGAAACGATCTTAGTTGAGATCAAGCACCACTATAAATATCACACTTCAACAGGTCTCGATGTCTGTCGAATAATACGTGCAACCTTCGAAGACATGACAGAGGGGTTCGACCTCGGTTTAAATCAGATAAATTTCAATAAAACCATGATTATATGCAACACGAAATTTTCAAATCATGCAAAACAATACGCAAAATGTAGAGACATAGACCACATAGGATGGAATTCACCTCTGGAACATGGTTTGGACCGGATAATCGAAGAGAACAAGTTTTATCCAATAACGTTAATGAGTAATCTTGACAGAAAGACTGAAGAGAAACTTGGAAATAAAGGAATAGTCTTACTCCGACAACTGACTGAGAACAGCATAACTGAATTGGCCAAAAAGACGGGGATTAAACGCAATAGGGTAGCAGAACTGACTCAGAAGGCACAGAGCATTCTCTCATACTCTAAATCATAAACCTGCATAATCATAAATTATGTTAATACTGATCAAAAGTTTTAATTGGTACAGGCTAAATGCATAAACAAACCTCAAAATAAATGGCTCATATTACCCTAAGTCTTAGGATAAGATGAAAGATGATCTATTATTTTCCTTAAGTGAGCAGAAAGTCCTGTTGGAAATTCGAAAGATTACGTCGTCTTTTCAATCTGAAAATAGACGTTAATTAGAGCCATCTTCAGCTTTATGGATGTTTAACTTTTTTTCAAAAGCATTAACGTTTATCAAAGTTTGAGCTAGAGAGTAGGCTTGTGAATTTTACCTCTTTTTTCTGAGAAAAGAGAAAAATCTGTTAAGATAGAAATATTTTTGAACATGAACTATTAACTTTAATCAATAATTGACTATTTTTTTAAAAAAAAGGTTTATTTTATGAAATCTGAGACAGAAGATGATATTAATAAAAAACGTTTTCGTATAGCAATATTTGGTTCTGCAAGAATTGAATCGGGAGATCCAAACTGGTGTTTAATTTATGATTTAGCTAAAAGAATTGCTGGAGAGGGTATGGATATTGTTACTGGAGGTGGTCCTGGTCTTATGGATGCTGCAAGTGTAGGACATTATGATGGCGATATAAATCGCAAAGCTCAGTCTATAGGTCTTCAAATTAAATTACCTAAAGAACAAAAAGACTCTAGTCATATTGATATTATAAAAGATTTTTCTAGTTTTTCTTCACGTCTTGATAACTTTATGGAACTCGCTAATGTAGTTATTGTGGCTCCCGGTGGAATTGGAACATTGTTGGAGCTTTTTTATACATGGCAGTTAATGCAAGTAAAAATGTTAAGTCATATTCCCATCATTTTGCTTGGAGATATGTGGCCAGACTTGGTTCTTTGGATTAAAAAATGGCTTTTAAAAAACAAATTTTTAGAACAAAAAGATGTTGAGCTTCTTCATTTAGTAGATAATTATGAGGATGCTCTAGATATAATTAAGAAAGAGTATTTGCATAATTTTAAAAGAATGAACTAAATTCTCTTATGGTTTATGGATCAATTATGTCTTAGAAGCACGTTAAAAAGAGAGATGAAAATAAGGAAATAGAAAGAGAACTCCTGAGTGCATAGTTTTTTTCTTAAATTTGAATGTATGAAGAAATATTATTTTAGTGTGTAGGGTTCATTTTCTATGATTCACTCAACAATAAGTGTTGGTTTTATTACCTAGACATAATGAATACTAAATCTTTGAAACTTTATTTTTGAATATGGATTAAGTCTTGTGGAAAAAGGACATGAGTAATATCAACTAACAGTTTATTCGGAAATCAGGCTTCAAAAAGAGATCTCATATTATCCCGGATATGACTGTAACCAGTTTACAATATTTCGCTAAGAATCCTAATCATAGTGTATAAGTTTGAATCTATCATTCCATACAATGGAATAAACCGCTGAATATTCATGCTAATTTCGTTGAGAATATTTTACGTTTAATTAGTTAATTAAACAATATTGGAGTTAACTAGCTAAAAAATTATTATTTTAGATCGTGACAAAAACTATTGATTGTGTATGTGTTGTTTCTCTAAATAATTATTAGACTATTTACCATGAGAGACTGAAGTATATAGTTCAACCAATAGCATACGCGGAATTGTGAAACAGATTGTTTAGAGAAAACGAAATTATAAAAGGAACGATATTACCTTTAATTTTCAGCTTAATCAAGTGAAACCCAATGACTAAATGTGCTATATGTAGTAACGAAGAGCTACTTCCCTTCAACTGTAAATATTGCGGTGGACAATTCTGCGCTGAGCATCGTCTCCCCGAAAGCCATAACTGTTCAAGAATCGGGGTGAAGGTTTACAATATGAAAAAGATTATGAATAAGGGATCAGTACCGATCTATGCACGGTCATCTCGCTTCAGAACCAGCCGCACTGAAATCGTACATCTTACAATTGCAGTGTTGGTATTTTTCATAATCGAGGCTCCTATGTTTATTCAATTTGGAAGTATGATTCTGTTTATTGTCGGAAGCATTATTGCCTTAGCCTTCGCGGTCCATGAGCTTGCTCACAAATTTACAGCTCAACACTTTGGGGCGTGGTCTGAGTTCCGCCTTGATCCATTTGGAACACTGATAAGTCTTATCTCAGCTCTCTCATCATTTAAAATTTTAGCTCCCGGAGCAGTCGTCGTCTTCGGCTCTAGAGTAACCCGGGAGAACATGGGAAAGATAGCTCTAGCTGGTCCCTTAACAAACTTAGTTCAGGTCTTAGTTTTCGTTTTACTATCCCGGTTCTTTCCAATTCTTTGGTTTGCTGCTATGTTGAATGCAAATCTTGCCGTCTTTAATATGATGCCCGTATCTATTTTAGATGGACGAAAAATCTTTATGTGGAACAAGAAAGTTTTTACGGTAACTTTCGCAATCGCTCTCACTCTTTGGGTGATTGTGAGATTCATACTCTGAAAAGTTGAAGCGGAAAAAGATTCTACAATAATCGTTTTTTCAAATCTTTAGATTGAAAAATCACTTCTCTTTCTTTATTTGAAACGTAAGTGATTTGTGATTTTCTTCTCTTTCCTTCTTGTATGATCTTGCGCAATAGACGCAGCAGAAAGTAAATTTATCGCCTTCCATCTCTTCTAAGTATCCGCCTTCGTAGACCTTACATCCACAGTGGGCGCAAATCTTCAAACCTGGCTCAATTGCAACTGATACAAGAGAGGCAAAACGCTTAAACAGTTGAACGCAAAGTCTCTCACCTTTTTCTGTGAGCTCATATATCTTCCTCTCCTTTTCTCCGGCAAGTTTAAGAACTGATTTTAGAAGTTTTTTTTGTTCAAGTTGTTGAAGGAATGGATAGACTAGGCTGGGGCTGATTTCTTTCCCTACTAACTTTTTGAATTTCTTGAGTATACTGTATCCATGGCAGGGACCTTCGTAAAGAAATGTAAGTATATAAAAACGGGAGAAGTCTGATACGAACTCGTCAAGATTTTCGTTACTCATTATAACACTCTTAAAGATATATCTTTAAAAAGAAACTTATATGTGTACTTGCTAAAAAATGATGAAGAAAACGTTCTCTACTTTTGTTCAGACTAGAATATTATTAGTTGAACCGTAAAAGAACTAATTTAAATGAAAAAAGGATTAACAAAGATTCAGGATAGAACTTTCCTTTTTATAATTGAGATATACACATACATTCATTTCACATAATCTCAAATTTGTATAGTTTCCGAGCTACTAGACTCCAAAATCCAATATAACGACTTCATTTTTAAGATTTTAGAAAAGATTTATAAAAAGATTTAAATAAAAAAGCGAAAATTCGTAGGATTTTTAATAAATCAATAAGATAATTTATATATCGAAACGTATCTATTGGATGACAATAAAAATGTGAAGGTTATATCTTGAACGTACCATCAAATGTAATATTCATTGGAAGAAATCCACCTATGAGCTATGTATTAGCCGTCCTAACAGGATTCTCAAGTTCAAAAACGGAAAACGTTATTTTGAAAGCAAGAGGAAGAGCAATAACTACTGCTGTTGACGTAGCAGAAATCACTAGACGCAGATTTATGAAAGAACTTAGTGTTAGCGCGATCATTATTGGCACTGAAGAATTACCCCGTGACGGAGGAGGAACCAGAGCCGTATCAACTATGGAGATTACCTTGAATCGCCCTCCTAAAACCGAGGAGAATGAACCCGCTGTAACTAAGACAAACGAAGAAACTGAACCCGCTGTAACTAAGACAAACGAAGAAACTGAACCCGCTGTAACTAAGACAAACGAAGAAACGGAAACCGTCTCTGAATAAAAGTAGAGTTAGCCCATAGAATCCATAAAGAGGTTTTTCCTCTTTTTGTATGTGATTGGTCTGGTTGTAAACGTTTATCCATGTTTAAATGTGACTATCCATATTTACTGTGCGGAGTGAAATTACTTGTCTGAAAGATGGGTTGCGGAAAGTAAAG
>SDBT01001608.1_pt1 | contig 40089 bp, 64 predicted proteins | sample 2277101 | NCBI WGS metagenome assembly SDBT01 (sample SAMN10404973, study PRJNA504765) | marine sediment metagenome | isolation source: marine sediment core GS10_PC15, 103 cmbsf | place: Arctic Ocean: Southern Knipovich Ridge | collected 2010 | reverse complement strand
TTACTCATTTTTTACTCTCCTTTATGGTGCTTCTGATTGAATAGCGCTAAGGGTATTCGTTATTGTTGCGTCTGAAGATGCAATTTCATCTGGAATGGTAGAACCCGTTGCTCCATCACCCATTCTCCACCAATGAATTAAGTTCGCTCCCTTGGTTAAGTTTATGTAATCCGTATAAGCACGCTCTACAAATAATTCTGCTACATCTGATCCGTCTAACTCAGTATCAAATATGGCGAAATCATCTACAAAGTTTTGGTAGGGTTGAGCGCCATCTGTTCTTGACCCAATTCTAATCCCTGCAGTATAAACAGTTGTTGCTGATAGATTATCCGTAATAGTTGTTAAGGCTTCAGATGCATTGTCTCGGTAGATAGTTACACCAGATGCCGAAGAACTTCCGTCATATATAATGACAACGTGTTGCCACTGAGTAAGGGCGTAACTTGCTGTTGTCTCTATAGAAAGCTGATTTGTTGCTGTCGTGCTTGTTAGAATAAATCTAATCTTTCCAGCTATCAATCGAATAGCAACACCTCTAAATGTTCCCGCCGTTAATTCAGCAGAATATATAGCTTGTGTTACTGTCGTCTGAGGGCGAAACCAGAAAGAAAATGAAAAAGCATTCGTTCTCTCAAACTGTAAATCAACTGTAGCACCAATAGCTAAGAAGTCATTCACACCATCTAAATCCACTGAATGATTATTTAATAAAAGTGGATCAAAGGGAGTCCCACTACTGACAGAAGTATCATTATATCTAAGCGTAATCTGATCATCAGTTTCTAATGTTTCACCGCCTGGATCCTGCCATGTTACAGTTGTTCCTGAGCGAGTATAATCCGTTGTTAAAACACGAAGCTGACCGTTCTTATATAGAGCAAAAGCTGCGTCGCCACTTGGCGTAGAGGATGCTGTAAAAACAGTCTGCCCTAGTGTAGGTATAAATCTATCTTCAACTGCGCTTGGAAGATCGGTTATCTTTGCAACAACTGTCCAACCTGTATTTCCAGATCCAGTCTCTTTTATATATGCATCGCCATTTGTTGTATCAAGATACTCAGATCCTATTTCTGCAGTAACAGAACCTTCAGGGCTTCCTGTCCCAGTATCTATAATTGTATTGTCTTTAAACTCCAATGCGCCGCTATTAAGCATCTTAGCGTTTGCGCCTTTAAATATAACTGGAACACCCATATTAAGTAACCTCCTAGGTTAGTTGTACTATCCGTACAAGTTAATATCTAATTCCCCAACGCTTGCTGTAGCGCTGATTGCTTTTACAGAAACTCTCGTGCCTGCTGCGATCCCAATAGGAATTCTTCCGTTTCCTCCAGGTGTGATAATTGCAACTCTCACTTCAGAAGCCGCAGCACCTGTTGCTAACTCTAATGTTTCACCAGAACTATCAAAGATTTCTAGTTCTTTAGAAATGGCTGCTGTACTAGCAATAAGCTCCACAAAAGCGCCGGTTGTAACATTCGTGCCGGTATAATCATTACGAACACTATCAGCTAAGCCTAAGCCACCTTGTTCGATTTGAAGATTTCCGCTTGTATCAACAGCAAGCTCTCTGTGAGTTGCTCCATCCCAACCAAGAATAACCCCTGCATTTAAAGGAATATTATTTGTTGTTGCACCCTGAGTTAATTGAGCTGCTGCAAGAGTAGCTACATCAAATATTGCTGTGGCATCTCCCGGTAATGCTGCAACACGAAAAGCCGCAGTTGAAACACCAAAGTCATTTTCAATGAGCGTTGTACCATCACCAATACGAACACTGTCAGGTGTTGCATCTGCATGACTTAACGCCACATTTAAATTATCTATTGTCAGAGTTGGCACTGTTCCATCAATTGAAACAATGTTTACGTCTGAGGTTCCAGCACCAGGACCGCTAATATCTGATCCGTCTGGGTTCATTATAACAAAACCGAGTTGATCTAAATCCGATGCTGCTGGTCTTGTTACTGATTGTTTTGTAGCCATCTCTATTCTCCTTTAATGTTAGTTACAAAAATTAATTATCTTTACCTCTTTGGTCGCTCCAACCAACAGTTGCAATTCGTATTTTATCTATAGCAGCATCTGTAGTCGCTCTTATTTGAGAGCTTGTATTTGTCCAAACATTAATCAGATTAACATTTCGAACAGAGCCTGCGTTATCATCAGAGTATCCTACCATAGTTGCAAGAGGAGCCGCAGTTCGACTTGGATTTATATCTGTAACATCTGGAGATCTCAAATAAAGATTAATCTCTTGTGGTGCCACAGCAACCTCATCCAAATAAGTATTAACACGAGCTTCAACATTTACGCCTATTGGAACAGATATCGTATAGTTTGTTGCTGTTGTCGCAGCTAGAGCAGCATCCACATCCAATGGTGGAGAAGCCCAAATAAACGAATCAGCTCTTTGAATAAATTGAATAATATTAGCAGATCCATCTGTTAAAACAGCTCCTATCCGACGAAACTTAGTATAATCTGTAGCATCAGCTAAAAGATTTGTCGCTGTTAATGAAGTATCAAATCCTGCATCTGTAAGGGCATTTGTTGTGTCGTAAATAACAAACATATGATACCAAGTTGCATTTGAAAGTGTTAATCCAGAAGGAAATCCACCCGCATCATCGCCTGCAACCCAATTTACATCTATCTGTTTTGTTAAAATGGCTGCCAAAGGTATATCTTGTGTATTTGCACTATCACGAGCTTCCCCTACTGAAATAGCAATATCATGAGCAGTATCTGTATCATTAGACATTATTAATCCAGCAATATAACCACGAGGCATAGACCCAACAACTGTATCTAATGTTACTGCAAGCTTTAATGGTGTAATGTGTCGAGTATCATTTGTCCCTGCATCTGTCTCTGCTTGAGTAGCTCTTTCTGAAATTCCAGCAACTGCCTCAGATGCGGATACTTTTATATCATCCCAAGTCTGAGTGAAGGTTCTTGCTTCATAAGCTGTGTTCCCTGAGTTTCTACGAATGTAAGTATTAGCTGTCGCAGGTAAAGTCTCTAGACCTAAGTCAATAGCAGCAAAGTTTACTATAGCATCTTCTGCTGCATTCCAACCAAGAAGCTCTCCTGCTGCAGGTACTGGTAATTCAAAGTCTGTTGTGCTTGTTGATACAGGAAATATTAAACAACGCTCTAATTGTTCTTTAAGTTGTTGTGTTTCCATAGTGCGCTCATCAATAGCGTCTTCATGTGTTTCTGCTGGGAAAGGATCATTAGGTACATAATCTGTTAGCTGCGTAAACGGCATGTCACGCACAATAGTCAGCTTCTCACCTGTTGCTGGCGTAAAGTCTGTTGGTGTAGTTTTTATTGTAACTGTTCCACCAATGCCTGGAGCCGTGATTGTATATTCGGTATCTTCTACGAAGTCCGTTTCAATGCCATTGACGTCTGTTAAAACAACACGCACATGGCTTGTATCCAAATAATCAAATGCGACTACAAATACTGTAGTTACATCATCACCTGCAAATGGGCCGCTTTTAGCGGTATCAATAGCTAACGTCATGTACCATCCTCCACCCTTTGACGTTTCGATCTTCTTCTGCGTTCTTTTTTGGGAGCTCCACGGCGAGAGAATTCAAATTCTTTTTCTTTTTGGAGTTGTTCCGGTGTTTGGAACATATCAGAAAGTCTTGGTAAACGCAAGGGTTTTTTTCCTCCCTTGTCCCAGAAGTATGTTTGCCCTCTATTTAAGAAGCGGTCCTTAGCATCTTTATCCCAGTTCTCCTGCGCATTTTTAGAATCACTGGACTGCCTTAGCGCATCCATAACATTTCTCTCAAGAGCAAGCCCTATGAAAGGATTAATCCCAGAGAGAACATTTCTTGTTGCAAACTTAGCGGCGTCCCTCATAAACGTTGTCTCAGCAGCTTCAGTTTCTACAATAGTTGCAGGCTTTCCTTTGATAAGCTGCTTAGGGTCAAAGCCAAACTTCTTAAAGTCAGCCTCGCCAAGCTTTCTAATGTTCCCAGCACCAACATCTAAACCAAACTCTTGATTGATAGCATCCAAGACTTCATTCGAATCTTGCCCTTTAATTTGAAATTTAAACTTTGTCTTAAGTTCTTTAAAGTCGACATCAGCATCGAACCTCTCTTTGAGGAATTCTTTCAATTCTTTTTTATCTATGTTCTTTGCCTGCACTAAACTAATATCGCCCTTCTTAAGAACTTCCCCTAAATCCTTTTCCTTAACTTGGAACTCAGCATTGATTACCCCCTGTACATCTGTAGCTGACATGCCGGGGACGTGAATGGTTAAGCGGCCATTTTGTTCAGTAATCTGTGCCTCTGGGAATTCCGCTAAAAGCTTTTCTTCTAATTGGGCTTTCTCAACACCAGAAACATCAACAACAGAAGGCTCTTCAGGAATCTTCTTATCAGCAAAGGCTTTCTTCATATTACCCATGGTAAGTTCGATAAAGTCATCAGCAACACCAAAGACAGGTCCAGCGATTTCTCCCTCTAGGCCAGAACCGAAACGATTAAGTCCTTCAAAAGCAAAGTCACCAACACCCATACCGCCACCACGCTTAAGTGACTCAGCAAAGAACTCCTCAGTGTAAATAGACTCAGGATCTCTTCCGCTTGCAATATTCAACATTTGTGCAGCAACACCACCGCTTACCAATAGAGCTGCTTGTGTTCTTGCCCCTGTTTTAATCTTACCCTTTAAAGTCTTCTCACGACCAATATCATGAACAAGCTGACGGGTCATTGTAACTGGGAATGTCTTCAAAAAGCTAAAGCTACGAGATAATATACCAGGAACTGATCCAGGAGCTGCGCCACCAAGGAAGAACGTCTGGGCCCTTAGATTACTATCAATCACACCAAAGGCCCTCTTATCATTAATCATGTGCATGAACTTATCTGCAATCTCATTAGCCTTTTCAGGATTAACGAACTTTTGCTCTCTAAACTTAGAAGGCATCATGAATTCAGCTTTACCAAATCCTCTTTCTTCTACATGAGGATCCATCTGACGATATACATCCCAGTCTTTGGCAGAGATGCCAGCTTCATTCATTGTCTTCTTAAAGAACGGCTCCATCTGGTCAAATGACTTATCTCTGCTCTTAGCGAGGCTTCCCATGAACTCTAAAGAGAATCCTTTCTTCAAGGCTTGCGTGTGAGGTGATAGGAAGTTAAGCCGCATTGCGGTATTTGCATAACGACGTGTCCAACGAGGACCCGCCACTTCTCCAATCCATCGAGCAGAAGCATTCGTATCCAAATCAACCAATTCATTGATGAGCCCAGCTTCTGAAGCTAATTTCTTATCTGCGCTACTTAAAGGATTAAGCTGCCTTAAGTATTCATTCATTAAACTAGCAGAAGGCGTTAATCTTCCCATAGCTGTTGCAGATTTAGCCAAATCAGTAGGCGCTGCAGTTAAAACTGTCTTATCAAGCCAAGCAGGTGCTATCAGGTTCTGTGCTGTTGCTACAACTTGAGAAGGAATATTTTCCGTTAAGTTTCCAAAGTCACCAGCTCTGTCAAACATCGCATCAAAGCGGAGTAACTTCTTTTCGAGCTTCGTCTGGAAATCTTTACCCTGAGCACGGGTTTGATCAGCTGCTTCCTTACGGGCATTAGCCTTCATCCAAGCTTTGGTTGCTAACGGATCAGGACCGAATGTCTCAATCATGGAAATACGACGAGACATCTTGTCCATGTGGTCAACCATCACTTCAAATGGATTAGCCTCTGTATATTTCTTCAGATACTTCAAGTAGCCATCAGAGCCCTTAAACTTCAAGAACCGGCCATCCTTCATGTTGTCAGCGAGAGTGGATTTCTTAAACTTAAACTTATTCTTACCGTCACTGATTAGAGTACCATAAACCTCGCCTAAAATCTTAGTGCGGTCTTCTGGAGCAATCTTTGTACCAGAGTGAGGCCGTGTCATCTTATCCCAATCAAGTTGTTCCATAAGATCTTGCACGTATTCAGCTTCACCCGTCTTAAATATCTTTTGAGCTGAGTGAGGCGGGTTAGGAAGCTTCCAATCAGAAAGTTCAGGAATATCAACACCTGCATTCTTAGCTCTCTTATTTAAAAAGTCAGAAACCTGACCAAAGCTTTGAGCGAGCTCCTTAGCTGCTTGGTTTCCTGTGTCGGTTCCAAATAACTCATGCATAGCCTCATCAACACCTGTTCTTTCTTTAACAGGAACAAACCCCATAGCCTTTCCGGTTGCAGGATTATATACCCCCGCCGCTTTAGTCGCAAACCTATCAAGACTATCTGCCATCATCCGATGAGCCTGCCCTTTGACATTATCATATCTTCTTTGCCAAGAGGTAATAGGGTTGACGCCATCATGATCTAGCATATCAATCATCTTCTGACCTAAGTCTCTCGGATCGTTCCCAAACATATCATCATAGTTCTGGAAGTCATTTCTAATGCGCTGATTGACAGCTACATTATTAAAGAGCTTATTTGAAAGAGTTTCAGATTGGCTTTCTAAGCCTTTCTTTAAACGAGCCTTTGATTCAGCTTCGATTTGAACCTCAGAAAGACCTTCGCCTTTTAGATCTCGCTTAATTGTATCATCCAAGTCTCTAATCTCTTTAACTTGCTTTGGAGAAATACCTGCTTCCAAAAGAGTGTCTTCAGTAATGTCGAGCTTATCAATCCGCGCAATAACGTCTTTACTCTGACGTGCTTCATCAATTAACTCATTCAAAGACTTAAATTCAACCTCGCCTTCAATAGTCGCTCCGGTTGGAACTTGCTCTGTTAGAGGAATACGATCTGCACCAATGGTAATAGCTTCTTCACCTGCATCTACTCTAGAGATTGCATTATCGACTTCGGCAGTAAAGCTCTTTACTTCTTCTTGAGCGCTTGTGCGGACGCCTGCTTCCTTTGGAGCATTATTAAGGCCTCTTGATCGGCCAACATCCTCCCGAGATAAAGATCCTTCATCAATTGACCTTTGGACCTCTCTGGTGAACTCTCTTGCGGCTGCTGCTGTGTCGCCGGTTTGTTTTGCCGCTTTGGCTGCTGCTGTGAGGGCATCGCTAACATCTCCTTTCTGGTGTGCTAGTTTATTAATCGTCTCATACGCCATTGACATTCCATCTGCAACGGCTCTGTTAGAATTTGCATCCAGGACATTATCTCCTGTTTTTACAATCGCTCTTTCATTATCTAAAATGCTTTGGAAGAGCTTCTTGTTCTTTTTAATCTCTTTCATTGCAGAATCAAGCACTTGTGCTCTTTCCTGGAAGAGACTGTGTTTTAAAACATTCTCCCCGAATAAATCATTCTCAATAACTTCAGTGAAATCAGTAGCATCCAAATCACGAATGAATGATTCTGCTTGAGTGAGGTTATTAGGCGGGCTCTTGGACATGGCATCAATAATAGCCACATGTTTCGTCTTATCTTTTACAATCTCCCCAACTCGTGCTGCAAAACGAGGCTCAATAATCTCATTAATACTAACCATAAATGCTTCATCACTTAATTGTGTCATTCCTTGAGCGTCTCTAAACAAAGAGCTCTTAGGTGGAAGTGGCGGAAGGTCTTCAGGCTTAACACGAAGCACTTTAGCTGCATCAATAATAGAACCCGTTCCTTGAGCGATATTCTTTGCTGCAGCAAGTGTTCGAACACGTTCAGGCGTAAACCCATCTGACTCCCGATACGTCTGAGTATAAGCATTTGTTTTTACGCTTGGATCTTGTGCCTTGATACGTTTAGCAAGACCTACACGTTGATGCCCATCAGCAATTGTCCGTGTTCCATCTATTGACTCAAAAACAGATACAACACCAGCTAAATCCTGATTCCATTCTGTAACGCCTTCTAAACTCTCAGGCCCACGCTTAACGCCAAGCGCATCTGTATTAGATTTGAACTGAAATGTCTTTGGGTCAACACTAAGGGCTGAAATGTCTTCCGCAGGAAGCATAGAGTTCTGAGGATCGACGTCACTACGTAGGGGGGTAGGGGCGAAGTCCTGAACTGGGGCATCATTTTCTAATCCATCCCAAATCTTCTCTGCACGGTTGTGATGAACTGATCTATCTCCTGAAGGAGACCCTATAACATTTGCATCTTCTAAGTGAGCGGCTTTGGTTATCTCATGAGCAGCCTGTCTTTCTGCAGCTGTCGGTTTTGGTTTTGCACCTAGAAAAGTATCTACAAATCCTCGTAAATCTCCAGCTATAATTTTAGGCGAAGCAATAGCAGCGCCAATACCACCGGTTAAAACTGCCCCACCAACCCCAACTGCAATTGTTGCTTCAATAGCTCTATCAATTCCACTTTCTAATCCTAGACTCTCACGACGAGGTTGAATAAGTTCAGTTTGAAGAGGAAGCTCGACACCTGCATTAATAACAGCTTCACGAAGCATTACCTTACCCAAAGCAATTTTACCAAGACCCACCAAAGGGCCCGTTGCAAGAGTAGTTGCTACAATTACAGGGTCTGTCAGAGATCCAGCCACAGCTCCTGCAAATTGACCCGCTGTACCAGAAAATCCAGCCTCAACTGAAAACTTATCCGCAGCTTCATCTATTTCTTTAGCTCTTACTTTTGTTTGCTCTGAAATGCTATCAGCTGAAGGAAGCGCAAAATCAGGAGACTTAGCCTGAATATTTTTTAAAGCTTCTTCATTGCTCTTTCGTGTTTCATCCGTGAGTATTTGTCTTCCAGCCTTAGCAATATCCCCAATAACAGGAACTTGCTCTAACCCTGGAAGAGCTTTTGGATACGTAAGATCAAGCCGCTCACCGGTCTCTTTAAATATCTTATCTGATTCTTCATTGAGAATATCAGATTCAATACGCCCATCAACAGACGTCTCAATCTTTGATGTCTTTTCAAATGCAGTTTGAAAGCCTTTCTTTGCTTCATCCCATGCAACCCCAATAAATCCAGGAATAAGAGGCGGGGCAATGACAATTGACTTTTTTTCTTTAAAAAACATTAAAGGCCCTCATCTAAAAATCTATCTTCTTCTGCAGACTCAGCCAATCTTTCACTAAAATCAATGGGAGCTTCAATTGCTTCCTTTGATATTTCAACACCTGCGCCACCAGTGATGTCTTCACCAAATACCATAATCCGATAAGTATTAGGTCCGGCATATTCGAATGTTGCAAAGTTAGATAAGTCATCGGGCAAGATGCTATTAATGTGATTTTCAAACGCATCGTCTGTAACACCAGTTGGCAAAACAGTCTGCTTCCCGTTAAAAGGCCGTATCCCTGTACGAGGGTCATCTGTTCCGCCCGCTGCTCTTCGAATAGCTTCGTTATAAATGCCTTCGTCAAATTCAGTTCTTCCTGTCTTGCTAATTTGATCAGCGTAAATGGCATTGGCTGTTTCTTGAATTGTTACAGCCGAACCCTCAGCAGAGGCAAATGCTTCTTTACCAGTACGCGCAAAAGAATTATCAGGATCAGTCATATTCTCACCAAAATAAATGGTCTTAAGATCTGGGCGCTCTCTGAAGAGTTTCTGTCCCCTTATCGCATTCTTGGCAAACTCAGAACTTGCATTCTCATCTATCATCATACCCAATGCATGAGTCTCAACAGGATTTGTCTTCTCCATCTCAGAAAGCATATTATTGGAATACTCCCCAAAGCTTGTCTTTATTTGGTCTGCGAAATGAACCATATCATCAGCGCTACTCGTGGTAAGCTGCTCTGACATTTGAGAAACCTCTTGGTTCGTCAAGAATTGAGGATCAGTATTATTTCTTTTAGCTGCAAACAGCGCATCCCCCTTACGTGCCGTCAAAGATGAAGCATCCCCTAAATCAACAGGATTGAAGGCAAGACTGCCAGATTTAAGCTCATATTCTAAAGGAGTTTCAGAAGCCATCTTCTGTGTCTTTATAGCAAACTCTCTAATCTCACTATTCTCGCTGAGTTTAGCGGCTTCTAGCTCTGGAGCTGAAAGTGTTCTAAGGCGTTGCTTTTCTTTCAAAATAGCCTTTCTTTCCTTGAAGGCTGCCTGTATCTCAGGATTATCTAGCTTGCCCATTTCAGCAGAAATTGTATCGAATTCTTCATCTGAAACGATATCTCCGCCTTGCATCTTCTGATCTAATGAATCAATTGCATTAACAGCCACATCTTCATTACGTTGCTTTTCAACGTCTTGCTGTCTTTGAGACACCTCAATGTTTTGTTCTAAGTCTGCACGTTCTTCAGCATTATAAAGACCTGTAACATTAGCAAGCTCAGCAGTCGCAGCTGATGGATCTTTTGCTGCTATGGATTTAATAGTTGCTGAAGCCAAATCTTTCTTAGCGCCTTCTGCAAATTCCCTTTTTTGATCAGCAGGAAGATACGCTGAGATTAAATCAACGTCATTAATTGCTTCAGAAAGTAAACGAGGGTCTTCAGCCAGGCGCTGCTTTGAGATAGCAACTGTATTAACCGCACGCTGTTTTCTCTTTTGAATATCAAGCTTAGCCTCAGTCTCAACAAGACGGTTCGCATAGCCTTCGCGGAACTGAGTAAGATTAGCGCCTAAGAAATTACGAGAACGGTCATCAGGCGCTTCAGCCAAAGACTGTGTTGCAAATTCATCAAACTCACCCAATGCATCTTTCGTATTAAACGTAGGTGCATCTAAATTAGGGCCTTGGGCTTCTAACTGCTTTATTTGGCTATCAAAGTCAGTCTTAGCCTTAATGAACGAATGCTGTGAAAAAGCATCTGCATCAAAGTTATCTTTCTGCTCAAGCATAGTCGGACCTAAGGGCTCTTGGAATCCTAACTCCTGCTGTACGACAGGCTGTTGTGTTACTCTTGGTGTTACTGGTATTTTCGGCATAACTTCTCCTATCCTGCTGCCTTTAAGAGGCTTGTTCCTGTATCTAAGATTTTATCTCTTTGTAATTGATCTTTTTCGAAATCTTTTAAATTCCATTGATTCTGGAATTGAGTATCTGCCAACTCACCCCGATATCTAATATTTAATGCTTCTAATTCATTTGCTAACATCTGATCTTCAGCAACAGCAGCAAAAGAACCTCTCGTATAATCAACACCAGATCCCGACGCAGCCACACGAGCTGCAGCTTCTTGTCTAGCTGAACTTTTCCTAAAATCACGCTCTTTTGCCTCAAAAATCTGCTTTGAGACATTTCGATTAATCGCTATTTGATCACGCTGAAACTTAGCCATTTTCTCTTTTTCGTGACCGGCTAAAAGCGTTTGGCCTGCACCCGCAATATCTGCAATCCCTCCTGGGCTTGCAACCCCTCCTACACTTGTAACTCCACCAAACCCTGCCATTATTTTATCCTTGCATATATTTCATGGTCTTCTCCGTTAAGCCCATATTTTCTTAAAGTTCCTTCATACTCAAAATCCATACTTTTGAGCCATTTTTGGCCTCTTTTATCGTCTTTTTCAATCGTTGCCTCTATCCGAGAGTACATACTTTTTTCAATCAACTCTCTTGTAAAGTTACGAATAAAGATATAGTCCTTTTTACCAATCTTTTCATCAGCAATCAAGAAGGCTTCGCCTCTTTTAGCTGCACGATGAGAAATACCACCAACAGCCAGGATCATTTTGTCCTTCATGTAGCTAAACATATAGGGGCTCTCACCCATGTGCTTAGCATAGAATTCATCCTGATATGGAACCATCTCATGCTGAGAAGCCGTTATATTCATATTCAGGAAATGTTCTGGTTTGTATTCAACGATCATTACCTATCCTGTGTATTTAGTTGTGGCATAATTGCGATAATCGTCATTGGCAATGGTTGCGTCTGACGAATGGAAATAAAAGCTTCTTTGTTATATCCTGATGGAAATGCAAAAGGACCCAAATCTCCACTAAAAATAAGAGGTGGCGCATCCATTGGCATTGCACTTGTTCTATAGAAAATCGGATCTAAATTATCAAAATCAGGCCCAAAGAAGCCTCCTAATGTTTCTAAAACACGTATTGTAATCTTATTTATACGTTTTGTCTTACCTTGAGCAGTTCCATCTGCAGCACCAGCCTCAATTCTATTGATTTGAAGGTCAGACTCATAAAATAATCCAACTTGAACAACTGACGCAGAAACCTGCAAAGTAATCGATCCGCTAGAAACTGTTCTATCAGGATGAGTTGCACCATCAGCTAAAATAGTAACCACCTCTCCCTCTAAATGGTCTAATCCTGAAACTGTCGTTGTTGGAGCACCATCAAAGGTCAATCCAGCATCAATATAGAAAAAGTCTTCCTGATCCACAATTTCACGCATATTTTGCATTGTTTCAATATGTCTTACGGAAGCACCATCAATGAATCTCTGTACAACAACCCAAACCTGAGAAAAGCTGCCATCTGTTGAAGGAATGACCGCAACACTCTCACATTTTGCCTTTGTTCCACCAGCGTCGGATGTGCCACCAAAAACATGCCTATGCCATGCCGTAACATCATTTGACTTATCAAAAGTAAACCCTAAAAGCTCTCCGTCGTTGCGAACAACCCATAAAACGCTGTTTGGCTGTCTTTGGAAGGCCATCTCAATCGTTCCACCTTCAGTAATGTGCTCAGCTAAAATAGTGACATCTGGGGCCAAGAATCCATCCACACCGAAATTAAAAGAAAGCTCATGTAATTTTCTTAAGGACCTTTGAGTAAAAATAACTGATTTTCCAACTCTTTCTGCCTGAATATCCGCACATCCCGTTACAGTAGAGCGTTTTGCTATAATTGTGGCAGGTGTCATTGGAGATCCCGTGCCAGAGTTTATAATCCATTCTCCTCCTACGGTTCCACAAAATAAACCCTGCTCATCATCTTCAAGCCATTGGATGGCATTCACATCTCTTGCGAGTAACGTAAAGGAAAGAGCATTATCAGCAAAAACAGTATTATCTAGCTGTGTTGGCTGAAAGTTCTCATAATCACCAGTGACACTCGCATTTATGCGTTGTGTCTCAACTCCACCTCCACCATAAGCAAGTCTATCCTCCGTAAAGGATATTGCATGTGGGTATCCAGTCGTATCTGACCATAAGCCCAATCTCCAGCGTATCGTAGCGCCTGTTGGAACAGTTTCTTGAATATCAACATCAACACTGGTCGTTGAGTTAAAAGCAACAATCTCTGCCCAGCCCCAAAGAGGCCCTGCTGTATCTAAAATACGGATTAAACGGCCCACATCAGTTGACAGGAAGCCTTGCCCGTCATTTATACCCACAACTGAAGAGGCGACAACGTTAATAGCCGATCCTGTTGCTGCTGCGAATGTTAATGTCGTTGCTGTGGTATTTTCAATTAAATATGGCCCATCTTGGAAGTCTATCTCTTCTAAGGTCCAATTGACGTCACTTGTTCTTGTTAATTTAAGCGGAGCATGATCTTCATGTGCAAAATAGAGTATATCAGCACTTTGAGCATGTTTTATCTCAAATAGCTCTAAATGATCAAACGGTGTCTCAATACCATCAAAATTAACCGATCCTCCGGTTGTGTAAGCACCTGCAAATGTAGATCCTTGCAAATCAAACTCTGTTGCGCTAACGAATGTTATTGTAAATGTGCCATTAGCATTTGGAACGCCGCCAACACCCGTAATCGTCACAACCGTGCCTGTAGCAAAGTCATGAGCAACAGATGTCGTAATACGAATGAGTCCACCTCCGTTATCAACCGCTCCTGAAACTGATCTGGTTGCTGTTACGAAACCCTCATCTTTATAGATGCGAAATATCTCATCGTTAAACTCTAAGATGTAAGCTTGCTCAACGCTAAACTCAAATGGGATTAAACGGGTCTGTTTTGTGCTATCAGCCACTTCTCTGATGAATTTAGTGCCTGGACGACGCTCAGCAGGCCCATGAGACATAGGTATGAAGTTCTGCAAGACCTTACAACTAGAGCTATACTTCCCAAGATCAACACGGCCATCAAGCCTTGGAGACCACTCTCCTGCGTTGAACGATCTTATTAATGGTGATACTTTGGGCATTTATCATATCCTAGCTATAATCCAATCATCTTCGATATATCTCTTAAATGGTTGGTCTTGTCCATCTACGTTTCTTGCCCGTTTAAACGCCTCATTAAACTCAGCAATAGCCGCAGCTTTTTTAGAATTACTCTGTGTTAGTGTCTCGACAAGCTCTACAGCAAGTCTTCCAGACAAAGCGTCCACAAAGAGTAAATCATATTTATTTGGGTCTTCTTGGAAGAAAATATAAGCGATATTTAAGGGTGCATCCTCATTTGTGAGGATTTTCCCATCTTCAATTGTATAATCAGGATTGAGTTCAACCGCAACCATACGAAGGAAGTCAGATGGAAGCGTGTATTGAGCCTCAAATTCCCAAACCGGTGTCGCAACATCAGCGGGCAAAGCAACTCTCTTTACAGCGAAATTCCAAGGGTGCGCTCTAAGCATACCCCTAACAACATCCTCATAAACGCGATTAACCGCCCTCGCAGGGACGGAATCATCTGTAAAAGACGTAATAAATTGCTCACCAATCTTCTGAAGAGCCTTATTTGCTATACTAACCTGGCTAGTCATTTAGGTTCCCCCTTATGCTTCAGGAGCGTCAGCAGTGATAAATCTTTGTCTGAATTTTTCAATCAAATCTAAAATTTCTTGTTTTTCAGTAACAACAGCGTTATCGATTGTAATTCTAACAGCATCAGAAATCGCACCACCAGCTGAAACGCCGATATCATGCTCTTGATCTGTTACTGCAATGTCATATTGTGTTGTAGCCATAATATTTCTCCTTTAGTTTACTCAATAAAAGCTTTAGGGTCTGCCTTGAAAGTAGACGACGGATCAAGTCTCTTTAGAAACTTTTCTCTATCCTTTCTTGTCATATTTCCAAGAGACGATCTGAGAGTCTCTGCAAGAGCATCTGCCTCATCTTGGATGTCACCTTCTCCCTGAGCTTTTTCAGACGATATAATAGACCCAAACGTAGAGAGCCTTTTATTTATAGCCATCAAAGCAGCGTCTTGTGACCGAACTGGGCTTTGCTGTCTTCTTTTTTTTAATGCGTCACTTAATGCCATAATTTATCTCCTTTGGGTAAGAGGGGGCCTTAAGCCCCCAATTAGTAGTCTTAGTCAATCATATAAGCGAAATATCCACTTAATGTCTCTGCATCATCCCAAGTACCGTCATTAACTTGTACTTCGATTGTTACACCAGAAATTGATTGGAAAAGCTTAGTTTCGTCACCGCCGATTGTCCCTGTTGGGGCAAATACAGCAGCAGATGAAACGTCAACACCGTCATCTAGACCATTAGGATCAGCAACAACTGCGTCTCCGTTTTGATCTGTATAAGCTTGCCATCCTGTGTCCATGGTACGAGACGCACCAAGAGCGGAAGTGTTCAAAAGAGATTCCAGAAGGAATAACCGAACTTTTCCAGCAGGAAGCCGAACAGTTTCACATGTTGAACCAGCATCACCCGCACCTGACTTAGTAAAGTCAAAGTACGCATAACGTTTACGTCCATGATTAGAAGACGGATCCAGCGCTACGGAAGGCGTAGCATCTGTATTAGTCAACTGGGTTGATTTATCAGTAGTTATAGCCATGATATTGCTCCTTTCTTATTGATTAAGCTTCGTCACAGAGAATCTCAACAACCTTACCTTCTTCAAGGCGAGTTGCACCGATAGTCTCTGAAGCGAAAACTTGAGTTTCAAATGATTTGTCAGCGCGTTCGTCGATACGAGTTTTCATATCGTTCCAAACACCAAGATGCATTCCAGACTTAACCCAAGCAGGAACACGGCGATAAGGATCGGCTGTATTCTGCAAAAGTTCAGTATGAATGAAATTGAACCCGAAGAAAGAAGAGATCTTACCATCAACAAGAACTGGACGAGTGTTGAAGTCCAAGCTAATTGCTTGAGTTTCAGCAAACAAGTCATCATGTTGCTCAGCCGTAATGGCGAGGAAGAATTCTTCATTATCGATATCAACATCGTTAGCCATAAGGATCTTTTTCGCATTACGAAGTTTTTCGACGTTCAGACCAGTGTCAGAACCACCGCCACCTACTTGTACGCCAACAATTTGACCTGCTGGGAAAGAAGTTGTCGTTGATCCGTTAGCGCCCGTTTTAGAATCGCCAAAGAAAGCTTCGATAATTTCTTCATCGATTGAACGACCAAGAGCCATAGCTGCATTCATTGCATAAGAGCTCTGTGGATCATCCAACATACGAAGAACATCGATGTCAGCGATTAAATCAGCCCACTCATAGTCAACTGGGAAAACCCAGCGAGCATCATGAACTGTTGGAATGAGCGGAGTATCCGCGTGACGTGTTGTGCGCTTTACAGCAGCTGTTTTTTGAAGCTGTTGTACAGCACGTGCTTGTTCGCCTTTGTAAGCATCTTCTGTTACTGCTTTACGAAGACGTGAGCCCATTTGTTGTAAAAGGAGCTCAATATTGGATCTATACTGACGTATAAAACCAGCATTAATAGTTGCATCAGACATAATATGTCTCCTTATTAAAGTTAAACCAAATAGCACTTTCGTGCCTCTACATCAGCTTTTCCCTAATAAAGGGGGCCAAAAAATAACACAAGTTATCCTAAAGGGCCTATGTCGATACAAGGTTCTTCTGGGCGAACCCTCCTTGCAATAGTTATGTCTTACACGAAACTCGAGATAAAGTCAAGCTTTATGCGGCAGCATATGAATGCAGTTGACGCATCTTTTCAACAGCAGCTGTATGAGCAGGTCCCTTTTGCTTCTGATAAACATCCAAGAATTGTGTATCCGCCATAAGCTCACCAATTTTCTGCCGTGCTTGAACTGGCGTCATTGCACCAAATCCACCGCTTGAACCTTCTGTTCCGATAAAGGTATCTTCACCCTTCCCTTGAGCCAGAGCAATGCCAAGATGAACAGCTGCTTCGACGCCAAGCTTTTGCTCTAAGAATGTCATGCTTTCAGAGTCTACACCCTGACCGGCCCATCCACGTTTAGAAAGCTCAACTTGTTTATCAAAGCCAGCACCAAATTCTTTTCTTAAAACATCTACGCCTTTAGTATAATCTGCTGCTTGCGTTTCTGTTGTTTGTGTATTTTGATTTGTCTCATATTCTGAAAATCCTTTAGAAAGCGCTAAAGCCTGCCTTTGCGTAAGGCCAGCTCCATGCGCTGCTTCTTTAAACCAATCAAGTGCAGGTCCAGGATTATTTACTTCTGTAAAATCATAGCCATCAACTGCTTCTGGACGGCCGAGTTTATTATAAAATGCACCTGCTGCTTCTGCGTTATCAAAATCAGGAATTCCAACGACATCTTTTGCACCTTTAGAAAAACGCTCTAGATTACGATATGATTCAACAACCGCACCTGCGTCTTTCCATCCCTTGCCGATAGCTAAGGCCATAGTGTCTTCACTTGCACCTGTTAGCCAATCAGGACCTGCTGGCATTTCTGCCACTGGTGCTGGAGCTGCTGGTGTACCTAGTGTTGTAGTCTCTACAGGGGCTGCCGGTTGTTGTCCTGTGACGGCCGCATCGTTTGCTTGTCCCGCTTCAATACTCTCTGTCATCTTCTTTTTCTCCTAGTTCTTTATTTAATTCATGTAAATAGCTGAGATCTTTTTCTATGAACGATAATATTCTTAAAAAGACCTCCCTCTTCCCTTCTTTATAAGCCATTAAATTGGCATCTGAACTAAAGCAGGGCTCTAGCGCATGACATAAATGCGCTAAATCTTTTAATACTATTTGTCCGTCGGGGGTTCGAAAAATCTTACGATAAGCCTCTTTCTTCTTAAAAAGCTGCTTCATGCCTGGGATCATGTCTGGAATCATGCGGTTCCCTGTGCTGGTTGTTCTGCGATACTTTGAGCTGACGCAACATCCTTAGCTGCTTTGGCTGCATCAGGAATAGCTGCTGCTTGCGCTGCTTGTTGCTGCTGTTGTGCTCTTTGAGCTCGAACTTCCTCAACTTCCTTATCCGTTCTTTGAACTGAAAACGGAACACCATGAACTTGACTTGAGACCTTAGAAAGCTCATCAGGATTAACATGATCGAGAATCTCAGGAGCAAATTGAGCCACACCAGAGATATCTCCGAGCCAACGCTGAACACCGACAACTTCCTCTGCCCGCTGTGCGCGAGAAAGAGGGCTGTCATATTCGATTTCAAACTCACCATCACGGTCGATCAGTTCTTGAGGCATTGGCGGAAGAAGGCCTGCTGTTCCTAAGATATCGAGTTCGCGCTCAATCATTGGAGCCAACATCTCAGTTTGGAGGCGCTCCATAGAAGGGGAAAGCAGAGCGCCTTTCTCTTGTGCCCGCTCCATAACTTCGGTAGCGGTCATGCGTGGGTTATCGGTTAAGATTTGGAAGAGTGTAACCAAGAAGGCATCATTAATTGTTGTACGTAATCTTTCTTTCTGATCTTCACCAATCGCAAAATTAGCTCCGGCTTGTAATGGCTGTACGAGTTGACGACCTTCAGGAGAGATCCCCCCAACATTTAAACCGCCTGGGCGTGTATTAATCGTACTTAAAATACCATCATCATGCATAAGTAGTGGTGGATCGATTGCTTTATGTGCTGCAACGATTGTTGTGCGTTGCATTTCATTAAGCATTTTAATATCAGGAAGTACCTGAATAGCAGGGCCACGACCATAATTCTCAGAATGTGAAAGTGCATAACGAGGAACAACGTAAGGCATTGTTCTAAATCCACCTTCTCTGACCAAGTGTGTATCTCTTATTGCGAGATAGAATGATGCAAAAGGCATGTCTTCAGCCAGCGGGCTTTGAACATTTCTATCTTCACGTGGCATAACCACATGGAGGAACTCGAATATCTCTTCTTCGTTTCCCTTACCCTCTTCACGGTTAGCAAGAGAATCAGGCAAAGAGTCGCCAGGTTCGCTAAATTTCTGCTTAGCTTGACGTGCGGAGAGTTTAACAACACGAAAGACCGTATCAAGTAATCCTTGATGATTGACATCAAAATATAAATCCTCTATGAAGATCGACTTATAGCGCAGACCCACACCGATGTCTTCATCGATAAACATAGCCGCTGTACCAAAAGCACCCAAGCCTTGATATACATCAAAAAGCTGGGAAGCAAAGTTAGCACGTTGTGAATATCTCTTTTCAAATAAGACTCTCTCAGACTCCTCGAACCAGCGTCGGACTCGCGGATTATTGTTCAATTCTACATCTGTTGAACGAAGCCGATGCCATTTCTGAGCACGTGGGGTAAGCATTGAATTAAGTGTTGCCGCAAAACGACCAAGAGCGAGATTAGCTGTAGAGTCAAATACTTTCTCTCTTCGCTTCTCGCCTCGTGTTCTTTTACGATTAATCTCGTCGCCCCTAGGGAAAACGAGCTCAGCAACATCCTGCCAATGAGATTCCCATGTTCCACGTAATGCTTTATTCTTATCAAAGCGCTTAATAATATCACTTGCTATATCGTCATTTCTTGGCATGATCTCCTCCTAAAATCTTACTTAAAAGATTTCTTCTTATTTAATTCATTCTGTTCTTGCGCTGCTTTAGCTAGAGCAAGTGCTTGAGGATTATTTCGAATATCATCTTTTGATATCTTAGTATCGCTCATTTGTTTTTTTAGTAATTCACCTAATGTATGTGTTGGCATAATTATCTCCCCAATACTGTTCTTGAAACACCTGACCCACCAAGAAGTGTTGTTGGCTGTGTTCTAATTGTACTCGCACGCCCTTTGCGTCCTGCAAGTTCAAGGCGTCTTTTCTCATCTATTGCTGATTGTGCATCCCCTGGTGCGGGAAGTGCTTGAGGTGCAATAGGCGTTGGCGTTTCAGGAAGTAATCCTACATCCTTACCAAGACCTTTTGCTATATCAAGTTGCGACCCCAAACCAGGCGCAATGAGATTTAATGGATTTTTGATTGCTTTTAACGGATCTTTAACGATGTCCGTTACTGCCGCTGCTGCTCCGCTCATATTACTTCTCCTTACTTTTGCTTTCTTAATACTCCAATGGATTGTAATCAGATTCCGCAAAACGCGGTTTCATAGACCTCAAATCTTTCCGTCGAACTGGCGCTGCAAAAGTCATCGCGAGAGAATCGGCGACGTCGGGAGATTGGATTCCTCTCTTCTTCATATCGTCTTTACTCTCCAGAATCATCTTATCAGTTGTGCCCATAAACTTATATTCCGGACCAATCAGATCATTAAACAATTCATCATTCCGCGGTATATCCGCGGTTTTGAGCCAGTCTCGCATAGCAATCCAAAGTTCAATACGTTTATTTCCGTATAAACGTTTATCATTTGGCGATCCGCCAGACTGAACATCGTAGACATTATACCCTAATTGTTTGCATCTGTCAATAACTGCTCCACCAATTCCGACACCATCGACAAAAGTCATGTCTGGTTTATACATATCAATGAGGTTACAAAGGTGTGTACTTGTCTGCATTGTATCCAAGTTTCGGTAACTTTGTATCTTCAATAGCTTCCGTCCATTCCTTATGGTAAAGCAGGTTTGATCTGATCCAAATCGCGCAATATCAGCACCGATCACAAGAGCCGCTTTCACATCATCTTCATTTATTCGACGCATTGCGTCTTCAACCATGAGCGCATCAATCAATTGTTTATCGCCAACAGAAGGAAAGACACCCCGCACACGAACTTTAACAAAGTCAGAATCTTCGCCATAATCCTCCACCCATTGTTCAAGTTGTTTCTTATTGGTCATCTTACAGGTTCGAGAATCAATTTGCTTTGTTGCCCATCGATGAGCAAACCGGGTCCAGCAGTCTCTAAATCTTCCTGTATTACGCGTTGGATTCCCAAACGCAAACCACATGGCCCCAACGGTCGTCATCGCACCTTCGGATACTTCCCAGATAGCATCGGCAATAGCAGAAGCCTCATCATAGATAACCAGAACATTATGGGGTTGAGCATGTTGACCCGCAAACGCCTCGGCATTTTCCTCTCGCCAGGGAATGCAGGCACAGAACCACGTCTCAGGATGATCTTTTTGATATATTTTAGTCGCGGTCCATTCGAACCAATGTTTATTAATCGATCGTTTATGCCAGATCGCAAGCTCTCGCCAGGTCTTCGTCTCTAACTGTGTCTTTGTACTCGCTGTTACCACGCCGTTTAAATGTGGTCTAGTTGACATGGCCCATAGAATAATCCAGGCAACCAGAGCTGACTTACCAATTCCGTGACCAGAAGCAACAGCATTAAGAATAGCTCCTTCATCGCCTTCTTCACAGTCTCTTACTTTCCGACCGACGGACTCCAGCAATTCAATCTGCCAGGTATCAGGACCCGTCTCTTCTTTTAACTCTCCAGATCCCCAAGGGAATGCATATAATACAAACCCAAGAGGATCATCAAAGAACTGACCTATATCACGAGCGAGATCTTTTTCGGTTAGATTCATTTCTTACCTTCGGCTGCACATTTCTCCTTTATTTTCTTACCTAAAACTGCCACCAAAGTAGGTAATTCAGATAAGTCTTTAAAATAAGTAAAGCTTTCAGGTTGACCCTTATCACATCTTAGCAACCATCCGTTATCGATTTCAGTAACAATATAATTCATTTTTTAGTCCTTTTCTTTCTTAGCCCTCTTGGGCCTTTCTAATTTAAAATTAATAAACTCCTTCGTCTCCTTACTGCTTTCTCCCTAAATCCTTAAATAAATCCTCAGCATTATACTCCCTCCGCTCTTTCTGTTGATTAAGATAAAAACTAAGCTGCTCAGGTATATCCTTAATATCATGGATGAACATCATATCCTCAATATACTCACCTGGCCAGACAACCCAGCCATTTGATATTCTAAATAATTTAAACATGCTATTCCTTTCATTCAAGGGCAGTTAAAGTTTGAGTTAATATAATTTGTTCGGAGCACCCCCCGAGGGTTATTTATCCTTTTTATTGGGTTCCCCACCCCCCTCTAGGGCTTTTACCCCCCCTATGGGGTCTGTAACATTTATCATTGGTTTTGATTTAAGCCTCTGGCTGCTAGAGCTAAGTATACGTTCTCTTGCTTGAAGTATGTTAGATCCTATATCTATTGTATGATTAACATGATAGTCAACTCTATCTCCGTACTTAGCAGGCTTAAGCTTAGCAGTAGCCCACTTAAGACCATCAAGCATAGCTTTACCTGCTTGAGGATTAACTTCCTCACTCTCTATCTTATCTATCACCTGAATAGCTCTCTCGAAGAGAGAATCTGCTTGGTTTAGTCGTGCCTGTGTGAGAAGTTCTACCTCTGCCTGAGGCGCAGCCTCCATATAATAAAACCAACTACGTTCTTTAATACGATGTTTCTTCAATGTATCCTTAAGAGTGTTACCTTCCCCTACATCCTGTATAACCTCAAGGAATACCTTATGTGTAACAGTATTACCTACTTGTACTTGTCTCGTATCTTTAGGCTTATCAGCTTGATTCATACTATCTTGTTTAGGCATAGCTCTATATCCCCCCTGATACTAAATAATAGTACTGCTTATACACAGTAGTATTCCTAATATCAAGGGGATTCTTATACTACCTCATTTGAGTGATAGTCTATTTGGTTTGTAACATGAAGAGGGCGGTTGGCTATTTCCCTGCATTACAGTCCCCGCATCCAACGGTACTTATAACTAACCAACCAGACGATTAATCATAAGCCATAGAAGTCCTGTTTCCAGTCTATGTCCTTTCTCCCCGGTCTCTCTGTATATACAATTCTGCCGGTCTAAGTCCCAGCACTTTTCACTCAGAGCTTTTCAGCTACCAAGCGGGGCGTTTCAAATTGTGATGTGATAACAGATATGTTTTGCATATCTATAATATAGGTGATTGAGGTGAATAAGTCAATAGATAATAAAAGAAGGAGGCCTATCTGCTAAACCCCCTTCAATGACTTTCGAGAAACCTAATGATGATTAGATCTGATGTATATATACGTTAAGTTAGATATAATGTCAAGTCCTATGTAATAAGGTGTTGACACAGGTACTAATATTTAGTACTATATAGATGCGACTCGGCAGTAACGCTTAGTTGTATGACTTAAACAAGAAAGGAACTAATGATGACTAATATTAAATGGACTACCTTTAAAGACAAACATCCGATAGGAAATATACTTATCCTAAGGTATGGCCGCGTCTGTGAGGCTCTTGCTGATGTTGATAGTAAAGACCCGTGTTATTCAGGCATGTTCATGGGAAAGGAGAGAAAAGATATATCTATACCATTTGCATTAAAGTTTAATAGCGAGAAAGAAGCTTACTGGGCAAAGGGGGAATAGATATGACTGATTCAATGAATAACAAAAGGCTGATTTACAAGAGGCGCTATGACGGCAAGCCTGAGGGGTACTCTGATGAGAATTTAAAGAATGAGTGCCTCGGTGAGTTTAAAGTTGAACAGATTATCCTTGAGGATTTCTATGCTGAGGAATTTATAGGGATGAAAAAGGATGATGGAAAAAGATACTTAGTAAAAGGAAAGGAAGTCTCCGGGATGCACAACCCAAGCAATGGCGGGATTTCCTATTCTATCATTGAAATACAAGACTAACGGCGGACTATGAAATAATTGTTAATAAAGGAGAAATAACATGAACTATTATGGATACAACCAACACAGTAATATGAGCCTCTTTAGAAAGAGAGATGTAACCACCAATAAGATACGCTCTGAGCTTAGGCGGCAACGTTTGCTTAAAGTATTAGATACAACAATGACAACAGCAGCCCTTGTGTTTATGTGTCTGATCTTACCAATCTTATTATTAGTGGAGGGTTAATGATATGTTATTAAGTATGATTTTAATTGCTTCTGGGATATTTATAGTTGGAGGCATCTGGTGCTACTATGATATTAAGTATTGGGATAAGCAATGTAGCAGCTACTATAAGCAACCCATTAAGATTATATGCCCTGATGGTATAACAAGAGAGTTTGACACTTGGAGTAGAAACCCAATGTACACCCATGTTCAGTATAAAGATGGAAGAAGGCTAGTTGTACCTAATGCACTAGTAATGGCACACCCTCATGGATAGTAGAGATAAAGATTTAGTATATGCCATAATATTCTTTATTGGCTTATGGGGCTTTGTTGGATATTGCTTTTGGTTTTTTGATTAATGACGGGCACGAGAGTGCTAAGAAAGAAAGGAAATGATTATGAAGTTAGATGATTATGTACTACTTGTTGGATTGATATTGTTATTGATAGGCTATATTATTTTAATAGGTATGATGGTATATGCTATATATCAGTGCCATCCCTTGTTTGGTATAGGTGTGGGATGTGTTTTCACCGCATTGCCGATCGTGTTCTTAGGTAAAGCAATAGAAGAAGCGAATGAAGAGAAAAAATGACACCTGATGAATTTAGAGGCATCCGTATTGATATCGGATTTAATCAGCGGATGCTTGCCCATAAGCTAGGTACAGCTAAGTCGACCATTGCTAACTATGAGCAGGGCAAGGCAGAGATAAAACCATACATGGCCTTTGCTATGTTCTACATGAAGAAAACAAGAGGGGATCGATACTCAATACGGAACATTAAAGACGGAGCATTTGATTAACCAATCATTCGCATCCTCTAATGAACGCCATACGAGATACTCATATCCCATGTCTTGTACCGATTCCCTGAATGCCTTCTGATTGTCGCTTAAACGCCCTGTGGTGGTCTTTATTTCAACGAAGAGTACTTTCTGGGGTGTAACCACCAAAAGATCACTCGCACCGCTTAGGAGGCCACTACGTTTCATTAGAGCGCGTGTTCCTACATTCTTTATGTTTGTTCCATTAGGAATAGAGAAGACCATGATGTTATTCAGGCGAAGAAATCGAACAATCGCTGATTGTATGTTGAGCTCTTCATTCTTCATTTTCCACCTCTTTAAGTTTATCCACATCTCCATTTAATGCTTCCTTGGCTATATCAGATATTTTAATTGCCCATTCACCGCAAAATCTCTCACCTAGGTACGGCCCCATCATCCTTATGGATCCCCTCAAGGCCTTTTCATAACGCATCAACTTGGCTTGTTGTTGCTCAATAAGCTTCTGTGTTTCATGCTGTGTATCTTCTGACCAGTTAGCAGCCTTAATTCTGGCTTCTAGTTCTTCTATGTCTTCGCAAAGCTCTATAATGGTTTCATCAGACCACGGCCCATCCTCATACTCATTTTTGATTTGGCCTAACCATTCCTCCCTATCTTCTTTAGTTGTCTTCATCATTCTTCCCTTCTAATGCAGAGCCTATGATTACGCCGACACATGTACCAATTAAAAACGGTAGAACAACATACATCCAATCAGTCATCCGACCCTCCTTCTATGTTGTTTTTACGCCACTCATCGAGGAGCATAAAAGCCGGGTAATCATCACTCATTCCATCACGCTCCTTCTCCAAACTACCAGTTACAAGCTGTAGGATTTCATGCCCCAAATAATCTATTCTGTCATCAAGGACGCGCCCATCTTCAACTAACTTAGGGTGCTTTGTGTTAATAAACTCTCGGATTGCATCCCATATTTTCTTGTCTATCTCATCACGTAACATATCAATCCTCCACTAAGTTCTTTTTAGGGCAATCCCTATAACAATCGTCTAATTCACCTTCACTAAGGTCATTAACCATAAGTCTGTCACACTTCTTTAAAACGAGATCTATGTCCATTTCCTGAATAACCGTCTCCCCATCCCGATCTATCATTCTAACAGTCAGCATCCTATCAGCTCCTTTGCTTCCTGTTGGGTCACGCTCCAATCTATTTCCCAGTGGACTGACATGATGCCCTGTTTTTCAGAACTGTCTTTTATATACCCCCTCCAATCCATAGGAATAAAACACGATCCAATTCCTCCGTCTTCTATATAAAATGATTTATGGCCTTTTATCTTTGAAATAAACATCAACGTCCCACCATCTAATTCCATAAACACATCCCCAACCTCAATATCCCTTCTTTCAATCTCGACGAGCTTACCGTCCTTTATGGTGTGGGTGATGTTTAATGCGCCTATGGGAGTACGCCCCAATACTACAGGAGCTTTATCACCACAATACATTACATCAGGTTCGCTTTCATCTAACTTCACTGTTCCGGCATTATTATTTATAACGAAAGTAAGGCCGTTACTTTCATAAACAAACCCTTCCCTTGGCTCTTCAATCTTAACTATCTTCATCGACTAATCCTTTCTTCTTAACATTGATGGTCTTTAAAGGCTTCGCAGCCCTCACATATTTTTTCATCTTTTCCTATGGTGTAAACGCCGCATTCTGGGCAAACTGTACTCATCCTATCAAATCCTCCACTAAGTTCTTTTAATCCCAATGTACGCCAGCACCATCGCTTAACATCTCCATAGTAGGCTCTTGCTCTTGCCTAGGATCTAAGGCCCCCGAAAGGTCCCAAGCGCAAGCAACACAAACTTCACTTTCAGGCTCTTGAATTTCACAATTACATCTTTGACATTTCATCCTATCAGCTCCTTTGCTTCCTTTTGGGTGAGGGGGCGGAAGCTGTCATACCCATGGCCACAATTCGAGCTTATATATTGAACATAACCGTCCTTCCTATCTACTCGAACTAAAATCCCAACATTATCAAGCCCACCTAATTGCATCACTCCACCACAAAATATTCCAAGCTTCCCTATATACTTCTCGTACGATACAGGGCGGTGTATTTCTGTGAGGCCGTTCCAATTGATATTGAGTATTGCTATCTCCCAAATACTTATATGGCTGTCATTGTAAAATTCAACAACGTCATACCCGGGGATTGCTTTAACAATTCTATCAGGCAACAAATCAAACAGCTCCTTAACGTCTTTATCGTCTTTAGCGTTGAAGATTCTTTGGGTCATGACTTCCCTCCTCCATAAAGTTTTTTAAATCCGGCTTCTATTTTCTTTACAAACTTAGGATCTTGCTCCCTCCAATACTTAGGGTCTTGCATCATTTCCTTAAGCTTGCTGTCAGTAATTTCTTGCGGCTGTTTCTTTTCTTCCTTTTTTTTTAACATTTCTCTCTTCAAGAGTATTCTTATAAACGAAGAACGCCCAAATCGTTTATTAGTAGACAAGCCTTCCCTTGCAGCTTCCTCTATGAGCCACTCATCTAAAGATTCTTCTATTCTAACCATGATTGCTTTCATGACCTTAGTGTATTACATTGTAAATCATTAGTCAATTCTTTTTTCTATTTAAATAAGATTCTTTCTCTGAATTGGACATGGAGAAGAAATTACCATAGCCCGCACCCTCGACCTGGCCCGGCGCGACCTTATCCTTATCCTCAAAGGAAGTAGCTTCCCAGGTTATGAATTTCTGCTTCCAAGAAACGACCTTCTTTCCGTCTTTGTCTTTCCAATCGCCAGCAGAATAGTAATCAAAGAATTTCTTAGCAAATTCATAAGACTTTTTTCTTTCTTCAGCATAATTCTTAACATCATTTAATGTTGGAGGTTTGAATGCACTAACCTTCTTTACTTCTTTATCTTCTTTATCTTCTTTAGTTGTTGCCCTCGGCTTGTCCTTAGGTTGCCCTTTTGCTTGCCCATCTGATTGATATAAATCATAGTTAAGCATTGTAATGATTTGGTGTTGGGTTGTCGCTTTGCTTGCCGCTTCGCTTGTCCGTTTTAGCTTATCTAAAGACCGGCGAACTTGCTTAACTGAAAGGCTTGTTTCATCAGACAATTTTGAAAAGGACGTGAGTATTTGGCCTCTTTTTATTTCAACCCCTCTCCATTTTTTATCCTCGTAATTAACAGAGACTAATAGATGAATGAATAAGCGCGTGGTGTTTATATCATCATACCATTCCCATTGAGTTATCTTTCTGTGAAGTTTTATATACCCTATCATTATTCCCCCCCATCATCGATGAGGCTGCAAATATACCCACCAAGCTCGTCTTCGATATCTTCGATGTTTTTATAGATGTCACTGCCAGAGTATCTAAAAATAGTGTATCCGGCCTTTTGAAGCTCTCGGTCTTTCTTTTTATCCCTTGATGCTTGCTCTTTAGTCTTCTCGTGGAAGTCATGCCCATCACACTCTATTACAATTCTATGAAGATTGCTCTTCATGTCTTTAATATAAAGACAAAAATCAACTCTATACTTTAAAACTTTATGCTGGGGGCAAATTAAAACTGAGCACTTACTCTCAGGGATGAAGAACTCATCCTTTATTTTATGGTAATAATATATATCTTGCGGGTCAAAAAAACCAAAAGAATTAAACGCAAGCATAATCAGCATCTTTTGCTCAATCGGGCTTTCACAAACCTCAATTAAATAAAAAGTATGTGGCTGTAAGTTATTATTAACAATCTTTTGGATTTTATTTTCTAAATAATTAAATGAGTCTTCTGAAATATTGTCTTCTAAACCACAAACAGAAATATCTAAATCTATCATTATGTTTTCCTCCATGAAAACCTCCAAATGAAAAAGTGTGGGCGACCCTGTTGGAGTCAGGACTTCAGCCGATCGAGCCTAGCCCACTGCTCTTGTATATCATAGTGTATTTAAAAAGTCAACCCTCTAGAGAAACTGGCGAGAAAAACTAGAGGGTTCTATGGAAAGAAAGGGATTAAGTATCCGTCTCTCTATTGCCCTATAGGCAGAATGATTTATCAGCGGTTTCTCAATCCCTTAAATTCTTGTTACTCCTTATTAGGAATGTTGTCAATGATTTCTTTAAACCTAATCATATAATCTATATTTTCACTTTCCCCATGCTTTTGTTTAAGGCGCCCATAAATAAATTCCAAGTGCCTCTTTCCCTCCTTACATATTGAGAGCTGTTGTTCTAGTGTTCTGATTGTTTCTGTCTTCTCAACCGCTAGATCATGGTATAGCTTTAAACGTTCAACTTCACCTGAAAGTATTTCTTCTTGTTCTGTCATGCCCTTACCCTCACAAATGTATGCTGTCCTATCTTAATTGGATCCTTACCATGTGCTGTAAACCACAACGGTAAACGTCCGTACTTCTCTATTACAAGACTCTCATTGAGATAGTGCATGCGATCTCCTACGGTTGAGGTGGGATTAAGATAAAGATCTTTCGCTATATCAACTGCGTCACCCCATGCACCGTATTCTATTTCTATGATACGCTTTTGTTTTCTTTCAGTGATTAAATGCGCCCATGAGAATTGCTTATGCCTATATACAACGTTACAGATACTACTACCGTACTTACCGACCCTATTAAGAGTAACAGCACCAACAGCTCTCATGCCTACCTCACCCTCATTTCTTGATTCAAAAAAGAGGTTTCGTGCTAAGCAGTCGATCTGTCTGTAGTCTTCATCCGTCAGTAAAACTTCAGGGTTAAACGATATACGTTCAATCTCACCTGCAGCAGGTCTTCCAAACTGACCACTGGATATCATTAACATTGTAACTACTAATAATATCTTCATTGTGTTACCTATTTGTTATTAACAGGATCTATCATAGTAGCTTTTTCTTGATCTATCTGCAAGCATTCAAGCTTTCCTTGAATATATCCATACTCATGCATGAAACACATGAATAGGATAACTAAGAATATTGCTGCACAGATACAGCCAGTCATTACTTTAATCATTGTTTTTGGATTCATTTCCTTTTCCTTTCTTTTTAACATTTCTATAACAATCATCAAGATCATCTTCATCAAGATCATTAACCATAAGCCTATCACATTTTTTCAGAACAAGATCCATATCCAATTCTTGAATGACCTTCTCGCCGCACAGATCTATCATTCTAACCGTTATCATCCTTCCCATCCTTTATACAAATTACACAATACGCAATATAGCTTAATGCAGAAATAATAAAGAATTGAAAATCGAGCGTAAATTCTTCTTTGGTTGGGGTTTCATGCTGCCCTGTTAGCATCTCATAAACAGCAACCATATCCATGGCAACAACAACAACCATTCCTATACTACCATAAAATAAAAATACATATTTCATTTCTTTCCTCCATCCAATAAAGTAAGCGTTGGTTTTTGACGTTTAGGCTTCTTTTGTTCTTTCGGTTTGTATCTTTCTTTCTTTAACATCGCCAGCCCTTCTTCCATTTGTTCCCTTGTTGGTTCGTCAGGTAAAACAGTTTTCCCATTTCTTTTAACAGGCAGAACTATCTCACGAACATTATCCGCAAGAACCCATTTATACCCATCCTTAACAGGTAGTAATAATACTTGATCTTTATTTGTTATTTTAATCATTGCTTTCCATCCTCTTAATTTGTTTTTCTAATCTCTCAATTATCATTAGCTGCTTAGCTATTAGTCTCTCCATGCTAAACTGTGTTTTATCTCTACACATCTTAGAAGCGGAGACTAAGAGTCTTTTGGGTACGCCTGTGTCTAGGTACTCGTGTGGGGGCATTCTTCTCTTCCTCTCTTAAACATCCTAGCTGGTAAACTATTGTCGCATTAAACTCTTTCGGTATTAGCACAGAATGATGCTTATACGTTAGCTTATAATTTTTCCCAGTAGAAATGATGCGTGGACGCTCCCTCTCTATATACTTTCTTGGTACTTTAATTGTTGTCATGTTTGCTCTCCAAATAATTTTTTAATCTTATTATAAATCTTTACTTTATCTAACATCGCATCGTCTTCAATAATTTTTAGATTTAATTTGTGTTGATTCTTGCAAACGAATCGCATTACCTTATACCCATGCTTAGATGAATAAGATACATAGTTTATAAGGTTCTCTTCACATTCTTTACATTTCATATCTCTTTCCTTTCACCTATACAATATCATAGCCTGACACATGCGTCAACAAAAATATTAAATAAAGTGTTGACAGTACAGATTGCTTGAGTTAGACTGCAGGTATGAAAGGAAAAGATAATGGAACTCACAACTGAGGAAATTAAAGAAGACATTCAATATCACTGGGATTTATATAAATTAGAACATAATAAATTTTTCAATGCTGATTATGATAAAATGAATAAGCATGGATTAAAATTTAAAGAATTAAGTAATGAATTAGAAAGGAGACATCATGGGATGGATAACAATAGTTGATTTAAAAACAGGTGAATCAAAAACCCTTGGAGAAAAATATGAAAAAGATAATGAAGAATACTTATCTAACTCAATAGGAGAAGGTGTTTTTGAAGATCAATTTAATGAAAGGAAAGAAAATGAGTAATTACAAAGAACACATACAGCTTGAAGGTGATATGTATATGCTAGAAAGCTCAGTAAGACATTTAAAGGCTAGACTGCATGTATTAGAACAATTCCCTATTTGGGCTTGTGATGACATTAAGGGGGTTATTAAACAACTAAACGAATTAACAGAAGAAAGGAAAGACGATGAAGCCACTGACTTTTAAACAAGATGGAGAACAGAAAGAATTTCAACAACTGCCAGCCGGCAATCATGCCGCTTACTGCACACGCATAATTGACATAGGCCATCAGGAAGTTAAGAAGTTCCCGCCTGAACCAGGTACTGAGATAATCCCTCAAATGATCCTCTGCTTTGAAACCCCTAATGAGCTTATGGAAGATGGGCAACCGTTTATTATATACGGCTTTCCTATGAAGGTGAGTACGCACGAGAAGTCTAATATGTATGCTACGCTCAATGCTTTAAACGGTGAGCCTGTTAAGCAAGAGTTCTGGGGTAAGTTCATCATGGCTCAAACCGATCTTAAAGAGTTTGTTGGTAAGCAGTGTCAGATTGAAGTCATTGAAAGGTTTGGGAAAGAGTTTAAGGGCGATGACGGCATGATGAAGAGGAAGACCTACTCAAACATTAAAGGTGTTCATCCTTTACCAAAGGGAATGACTATGCCTAAGATGCATAACGAACCTTTATACTTTGATCTAGAGAAGTTCTCTCAGAGTACTAAAGATATGCTTCCTGGCTGGATACAAGCTAAGATTGATGCAGCTAGAGATAGGGATAGACCTGAGCCTGATAAAGCACCAGCGCCTGCTGAAGGTAGTTATGGAGCTAAGGATCAAGATATACCGTTTTAAGTTTATGGGGCAGGCCTCGGGGAAGCCTCGGGGGTAAATGCGACGCGACTGCCCCGCCCTATGAAAGGAAAGAACATGAAGAAGCTTGAATATATAATACACGAATGTGATGCCAAGGATTTAATAGAGCAATTTTCAGTTGACGGTGAAATGAAATTTTCTAGCCATAAGTATGGATTTAAGAAAGGGGAGCTTGAGGCATATTTTAAAGATGCAGAAAAACGTTTTAATAAATTTGCATCAGTAGGGGTTAAACAAGGAATTAAAAAATGAAGAAGAAAGACCATAAAATAGTCGCTGGTGGAGACACAAGTATTATATCTTTTTTATGTGGATTATTATTAGGATTTGGTATCTTTGAATTTGAAAGGGAAAGATGATGAATACAATATTATTAGATTTCGTTATGTGTTGGGTAATGCCAATTTTCTTTATAATTCTAGTCCCTATGGTTATTTATACTGTATGGAAAGCAATTAGGAGCATGGATGATTAAAGAAGCCGCAACCATAGATGCACTCAAAGATGTATTCTCCTTTGTTAAGAGAGAGTTCATTGAGAAGAGTATCCCTGTCTCATTAAAGATAGAGAAGCTCTCTGAGGGTGTATCCTATGAGCAGCTGAAGTACTACTGGGGAGCAATCATTCCCATGTCATTAGAGTACCTTAAGGAGACAGAGCATGAGAGCTATGCAACATATAGCATCAATGATTTAGACCAACTCTTCAGAGCCTTCTTTTATACCCAGGTTCTTCAAACACCAAAGGGTCCTGTTACAACAGTGAAGAGCCTGAAGTTTACCAAGGCTGATATGAAGCAGGTTAGCGCCTACTTCGATCAGATTATTATAACCATGGCTAAGAAGGGATTAGTCATACCTAGTGCGGAGGAATATAATGGATAGATTTAAGTTTAGAGCTTTTCATACACAATCAAAGGAAATGGCTTATGGGTCAATCGTTAGTTTCTGGGTTGCACAAAAAGTGCAAGATAACAACGAGGGTAAAGAAGATAAAGATAAACGAATATACATGCAATGCACAGGCCTCAAGGATAAGAATGGTAAGCTTATTTATGAGGGGGATATTTTTAAACTTCATCTTAGAAAGGGAATGAAATTAAAAAATGAAGAACCGGCTGTGTTGAAATTTATTGGTGCGTTAGATGGTGCAGATGAGGGATGCCTTTCATGTGATGAGACTTATATTTATCAAGTAAAATATGTAACAAGGAATGGTTTTTATTTAAGCCTTATCGAAGATGATAGATTGATGGCAGCTTTTGAGGATGATTTTTTAAATAGAAATGAACATGGTGAAGTCATAGGAAACATATACGAGAACAAGGAGTTATTAGATGCGTGATTTTATATTAGTTATATTTGTTTTAGGATTTGTTATAGTTGGGTTGTCCATGTGTGGCATTTATACTGCTAAGAGAGCTTGGATTAACACAGTAGAGGAGAGGAACTATGCGAACCCAGAAACACCTACAGAACAACGAGAAGATTATTAAATACGTTGTCGATAATATAGATGAGGAATTCCCGCTACTCGATATGGGGATTAATTTAAATGCAGCAGACTCAAGAATATTAGTTGAACACGTCCTTCTATTCTATTGGGAATATCGATTGATGCAGATGGGTAAAACCCAAAGAAGAAACTTCGAGATTGAACATGGATTAGATACAGATTGATTCGTACACCGCATTATGTTCTAGGATGTCTAGTTTGGTTTGATCTGTATCCATCTCATCAAAGGTAAGTGTCTCATCAGTTAAACAGTAATCACCTTTTGTACTTGTCGTACAGCTGTTTAAACCAAGCACCCCTACGACCAGCAGCATCACGAAACTTACGTTTGACTCTTTTCTTTTTTCCAACACTTCTTAACACTCCTTCAAGATCTTCATTGTCTTCTGATAAGCGAACAGACTTGCCGGCAAAGTAGACTATAACCCATACTACTAACCCTCCACCAACAAGCCATGCCGCATATTTAATAATGGTTTCAAACATTATTTTTTAGCTTTCTTAGTTTTCTTATAGTCAGAAAACTTAATCATCATTGGACCAATGAAGTCTAGGACATAAGTAATCTTAGCCCAGTACTTATCGTCTAATTGTGTCTTAGTCATCTTAACAATTATTCCAATAAAAACACGTGCCACTAAAATTAAAGCCCAAATTGTACCAATCCAAAGAGCCACTGCTGGCCATTGTGCTATGATGTAATCAGGTATTGCTGTTAATAGTTCCATATTTATTCTCCTTTTAAGAATTTAATAAAACGTACAAAAATATTATCTTTTACAGGAACATCAATCTTCTCACCAATGATCTTGCTGATCGGATTCTCCTTATAGGCTGGGGCTAAAAACAATAAGCGCTCTTCAGCACGTCTTGCCTTTAATCCCTTGACCACTTTTAGCTTACCATTAACTCTTGCTTTAGTCCATTTTAAAAATTCATCTGCTGCACCTTGAAAATCATCAACATTTAACTTCTTAAGTAGAGTAGAGCGAGAGAAGGCTGTTGAGCCTAAGTTGTATATGAAACTTTCTATTGCCTGCTTTTCATTGACATTCAAAGGAACCTTTACTTTAGCAAGAATAGTAGGGCGCACATGCTTAGAAAGATGATCGTCTAAACACATGCTAGCAAAGCTCTCAGACATAGGCGCGTCAGCCATTGTAACCTTCTTACCAGTCGGATACTTAATCGTGCCATAACCAATGGTAGGGATGCCAGCTACATCTAAGTAGGGATCTGTTCTAAAGCCTTCCCATTTTTTAATCAGTTCGTTTGGCATCTTTCTTTAATCCTTGATATAATTTATAATCTTCCTTAGAAACGTAAGTTGATTTAATATCGCATATCTGTTTATGGTTTTCTTTGGAAGAATCTTCCATGCGCTGTAAGTGTAACCGCTCTTCAGCCCACTTGCCATCTAGCTCTCTTTTTATGTCTTTGTCTTTCTCGTTAGAGTGTTCTTCTAAATCTTCTACCTTTTCTTTGAAGGCTTTCTCTAACTTATCTATTCTTTCTTCGTAGTCCTTCTTCATTCCTGCAAATATCTTAGGCAGATAGACAACCACACCAGCGACTAATAACTGGACCACCCATTGTATGCTGTCGTGTGTTACAATATTTTCCATTCATCACTGTCCCGCTCTCACACTATCCCAAACGATAATCGCTAACGGAACCCCCACTGTTATCGCTGCCGCTATTCCCATAACTTGATAACGGAACTTTGTATTCTTTCTTACTTGACCATTCATAAGATCGAGTCGCCCGTTTATTTCAGAGCGACCCTGTTTAACTTCATCAAGTATTTCTTTATTCGTAGTCATAAATCACCACCAGGTGTGAACTCAGGAGGCCATGATAAATCATTGCTCTCCAGATCAGTTTGAATTGAATCTCTTTCTCCTGAAGATAAATCAGAAAGTGCAGCCCAGGTAGGTAAACTTAAAGCCGTCTTACCTGCACCTGTTTTGTAATATTCATAATCATAATTAGCCATATTTTATCTCCTATAAGTTATTAGCGACGACGTTGCCAGATCCTGCATCAGTTATATCGGTTCCATTTCCAGCAAGATGATTTCCAGTAGCTATTAATATAGCTGCCGTTGCTGAGTCGTTATCAATACCAATTGTACAGTTATCGATATAATTATCATTAACAGTGATATTTACATTAGCAGCATCATTATCAATCTGAACGCCATCAATTGCTTGATTATCAATAATATTTCCAATGACTCTAATGCTTCCACCAGAGTTAATATATACACCATTACCACCATTGTCTTTAAAGTGACATCCAGAGACTAAGCCATCAATATTAGTCAGTGATGCAGTTGTTGTATTGAACTCAATTGGATGCTGTCCTTTATTTTTAAACTCACAATCAACAATCTTAAGACCTGTAACGGGGCCTGTTCCTGTAAGAATTGCAGTTCCTTCGCCACCTGCAAATAAACAATTATTAAACTCATATTGCGTACTTCTAAGGATTTCATGGTCATCATCAGTAGAACCTGTACCTTGAGAGATAAACTGACAGTTTTGAAACTTCATATTCTGATTACGATTCTCATGACGGAAAGCCCTGTTGTCACTTGTTAAGAAGATACAATCTTCAAAGACAACATCAACACAACCAATCGCACGGAAGAGCCCTTGAGTGACATTAAATTCACCTTCAAATTTAACTCTTTTGAACCTTGTTCTGAAAGTTGTATCCATTCTGATTAACCAACCAAAGGCTGTTGTAATCGCTTGAATAGTCATGTCTGTAAATGTAACATCAAAGACCATATCAGATACATCCAATCCAAAGAATGGAGAGAATGCACCAGAAGTTGTACCTACATGTTCTTCAATCGTTGCTGTATTCGCGTCTGTAATAGTAGCTAAAGTATACATAGCACCGTTGTAAGAAATTATATCACCAACAGCAAAGCTCGTTAAATTAGCACCCGCACCCGTGACGGCACTTGAAGTAATACTAATAGTTCCCGCGCCAGCAATTGAATCGGCAGGGAAAAGAACTTCGTTTCCTGTCATTGTAATAATTGTACGGTCAATACCAGATCCTATAATCTGTTGCCCTGTCTTAGGTTCTATTGAAGCGGTTTCAGCAAAAGTACCCTCACCAATCGCAATTGTTTGGCCTTCTGCTTCTGTACTCATCGCCGTTGCTAAGCTGGTAAAATTACCACCAGATGTCTCAACAGTTGCTATGTCTACAATCCTAGCTTCTATTTCATCAACAGCTGCCTGTGTTGTTGTTGCAGTCAACCCTGAGGCTGTATTATCGTATATATGTGTACTTGCGTGTATTAAATGACTCATGTTTTATCTCCTATATTCTACGCCATTCGGTTCCAGTATTGTGAATCTTCTCAACATCGTATTGATTAACAACATTCAAAGTAGCTGCACCATTAATCGTCTCAGCTCCATCACCATCTATAATTACCTCGCCGACTCCTGAATCTACTTTTACGATGTTTAAGATGAGTCCAATTGAACTAGCGATCGTTGGTAAAGTAACTGTTCGGTTAGAAGCCCCTGTGCTAAATTCTATTGTATGGTCTGTTACAGCAGCCGTTGCATTTGAATCAGTTAATAACCGACTAGCCATCGCAATGCCACCATTAACATCTAAAGTAGCAACAGGCGTTCCCGTTCCTATACCTACTCTATCATTTCCAGCATCTGTAAATAAAAGATTTGTGTCTGTATCTCCTGATACTCTAAAATTCCTATCAATAGCAGAAGGGTTAATTATAATGTCAGTTGGATTTATTGTTAATGCAGTATTTAAAGAAGCTCCTCCTGTAGTAATAGACATAGTATCAGTAGAATGAATATATTGAATGAAGGCCTCAACCGGTTCTTCAGGATCTCCAAAAGCTATGGCACCCAATCCTGTATTAGGTGTCACTAGAGACATGACGGCTGTTGCGTCGTCTTCTATTGTAAGTACGGTTGTTGCTCCAACAGTAACGCCTGACGCCCCTCCAGATACATGTAATTTAGAACCTGGAGCAGCTGTCCCAATTCCGGTAAGACCATCTTGAGTAATACGCATATGCTCTGCTGGTGTTTGAGAACCATCAGGAGAAGTTAAGAAAACTATCCTACCTGGCATGTCGTCATTACCTGGAGTGCCATCTACTTCAACATTTATAGTTGCCGCAGAAGCAAAGTCAGTTCCATCATATCCTGAGAATGAAATGCGTCCTAAATTATCATCATCGGCGACAACAGTTGGTGAAGCAAGAGTACCTCTTGTTCTTCCAAAAGCAAATTGTGTTGGAATTGTTCCAGTACTGGAATATCTAATTAAACCCAATCCACCAAGATTATCAGTACCATCTAAATGAGTTAGAATACCAACTGTAACAGCAACCCCATTAACGGTAAGGCCTGTAGTCGTTGATCCAATAGCAAGTCCCTTATCTGTATCATTCCAGAAAAGTTGATCGTTATCTTCTGTAACCGCAGATCCTGAAGTAAACAACACTGAACCAGCCGTATAAGAAGCAGGTGTATCTGAGTGTTCTATAAATGTATCATTAGCAGCAAGAGTATTATCAACATAAGCTTTAATAGACTGTTGTGTTGCCAATGCCGTAGCGCTATCAGAAACTAATGTATCTTCATCTAAGATAGAAGTAACTGGCGTTGTAAAGCCTAAGTCTAATCCAGCCGCTGTAATAAGACCATCTTCCCCCCAAGCATATTCTGTAATAGAAGAAATCTGAACTAAGTTTTCAATAGGTGAGGTAGATAAACTATTTCTAGTACGTGTAATTCTGATTAAGAACTCAGTGCCTGTACCAACTGCCCATGACGGAATATCAGAATCCCTCCAAATAATATTTCCAGAGTTCCTCATTCCGTTCGTACCATCTGAAGGAGAAAATACTGCCCAAGTTCCTACACCTGTAGAAAATTCAAACGTTGGGGCAATTCCAGCACCGGAAGCGACAGTATCTAAATCAAATGACATTTGTTGGAATTTAGCAGCATTACCAATCGTAACAATATCATCGTCAGCTACAAACATAGCAATGTCAGACCCAGGACTAGTGAATTCTGTCAAACGATCAATTGCATTAACTAATGCAGAGTCCATATTTGTAAAGCCACCAGATAAATGTAACAAAGGTTGAACCTGCGCACTCGCCTCAACAGCACATACAGAAGAAGACCCTGGAATTGTAGCAACATCCAAAGCTACAAACATTCCACCGGTAGCTAAAGAAGCATCAATATCAATAAGAAAAGCAGATTGTCTATCTCCGCCTACAATAGCACCTGTGGTATAAACCATATTGATGCCTTTAAATCCAGAAAATCCAGCAGCATCTAACATATATTGGGAAGCCATTTGATTATCGGCAGTAGCTGTATTTGTTAGAAGCGAATCACCTAAAATATCTAAAGTAGTCGTAGGTGCATTTGTTCCAATGCCTACATTACCAGTTGAATCTATTCTCATACGCTCATCTAATGTATTCGTGAGAGTTGTTCGTGTGTAGAAAGCAAGTTCCCCAGCGAACCAATCTGAGGTTCGTACTCCTGCTATGCCATCGATAGCAGCATAGGCGACTTCGTTGTTAGTGTTGTTGTCAGAAGTCCAGGCTATAAAACCGCTATTATCGGTGGTTTTGTCTTCATTGTGAATAATGATATGCGGAGATTTTTGTAAACCTATTACTGCATCATCTCCAAAAATGACAAGTTTATCAATCCCAACACCCATGTTCCCATTTATAAATATGCTGTCAGCCAGAATTGTACTAATGCCTATGGTTGTCAGCCCAGCGACCTGGAGGAGGGTGCCTGGAGTTGCTGTTCCTATACCGAGGCGATTATTGGTGTCATCATAAAAGAAGTTTGTATTATCTTGAGCTATCTTACCCGTAGCATCAGAAAAAGGAATACTACCTTGCGTTAATGTTTGATCTGCCTGAACAGAAACAACACCATCTTGGTCTTGAATAGTTGACGTTCTTGTTGTTGCCGTAGTTATATTGGTAAGCTCAAAGTCTAACTTCTTTGTCTCGTCGCCATCATCGATAATCTCAAACTGATTATCTTTAAGCTTTAATTGGGTTCCTTTTATTTTAGCCATTTAACTTCTCCCTTATTGCCATTCCGCGGCATTCATTTCGATTAATATATCTTCATGTGAGTATGCGGTTTCACCATTAAATGCTGATCCAACGTCAGCAGGATCAAAATTAATTACTTCCAAAACCGTCTTAAGCCCATCATTGTTTTTTCTCTCATCTCCACTGATTCCAATAGCCTCATCAAAATGAGAACCCGTTACAGCGGATGTCGTTAAAATAAAATATTTACTCATTTTTTACTCTCCTTTATGGTGCTTCTGATTGAATAGCGCTAAGGGTATTCGTTATTGTTGCGTCTGAAGATGCAATTTCATCTGGAATGGTAGAACCCGTTGCTCCATCACCCAT
>SDBT01001607.1_pt1 | contig 40091 bp, 25 predicted proteins | sample 2277101 | NCBI WGS metagenome assembly SDBT01 (sample SAMN10404973, study PRJNA504765) | marine sediment metagenome | isolation source: marine sediment core GS10_PC15, 103 cmbsf | place: Arctic Ocean: Southern Knipovich Ridge | collected 2010 | reverse complement strand
GCCGGCATCGTCGACAAGGTCGCCGTGAAGATCTATTCCGACGAAGAGACCGTCAAACAGAAGAAGGTAGAGGCCCTGGCCGCCTTCGATATCCGCGACGATCGAATCGCCGGCATGACCGACGAATCGGTCGAGACCTTCTACAGTTGCACGATCTGCCAGAGCTATGCCCCGGACCACGTCTGCGTGATCACGCCGCAGCGGCTCGGTCTCTGCGGTGCGTATAACTGGCTCGACGGCCGGGCCAACTACGAGATCAACCCGACCGGGCCCAATCAGCCGATCGCCAAGGGTCGCGTCGTCGACGGCGACAAGGGTGAATGGGAAGGCGTCAACAAGTTCGTCTACCAATACTCGGGCCATAAGATCGAGCGGTTCTGTGCCTACAGCATGATCGAGTCGCCCATGACCAGTTGCGGCTGCTTCGAGTGTATCGTCGCTATCCTGCCGCTGGCCAACGGCGTCATGATCGTCAACCGCGAGCACGTCGGCATCACACCGTCGGGCATGACGTTCGGCGATCTGGCCTCGGTCACCGGCGGCGGCGCGCAGACGCCCGGCTTTGTGGGCGTGGGGCGGTTGTATCTCTCCAGCCCCAAGTTCATCTCGTCCGACGGCGGACTGAAACGGGTCGTCTGGATGCCCAAGCAACTCAAAGAGGACATTCGCGAGCGGCTGCAAGCCGAGGCGGATCGGCTCGGCGAGCCCGACCTGCTGGACAAAATCGCGACCGAAGAAAACGGGTCCACCGAAGAGGAAGTCGCCGAGTTCCTCGCCACGGCCGGCCATCCGGCATTGGCCCTGGATTCGATGCTGTAAACAACATAGACGGTTCGAGTCATCGACCGATTGGTTCAACAAGCCACAAAACACCACAGGGAGAAACCATGGCGCTTACAGGTATCGAAATCTATAAGCAGCTTCCGAAGACCAACTGCAAGGACTGCGGTTTCCCGACCTGCCTGGCCTTCGCCATGAAGATGGCCGCCGGACAAGTCGCCTTGGAGAAATGCCCTCACGTCACCGACGAGGCCAAGGCAACGCTCGAATCGGCCTCGCGGCCGCCGATCCAAATGGTGGTGATCGGCACGGGCGAGAAGGAAATCAAGACGGGTAACGAGACACAGCTCTATCGGCACGAGGAAAAGTTCCATCGTCCCACGGCCATCGCCGTGCGCGTCTCCGATAAACTAGACGCCGCCGCATTGGCCGAGCGGGCCGAAGCGATCGGTAAGCTGAAGTTCGAGCGGGTCGGTACCGAAATCGCCGTCGATTTGATCGCCGTCTGCAACGAGTCGGGCGACCCGGCCACGTTCGAGGCCGCCGTAAAAACGGCCACCGAGAAGTCGGGCCTTCCCGCCATCTTGATCTCGGCCAAGGCCGCCAATCTGGCCAAGGCCGTCGGCCCGATCTCGTCCGATCGCCCGCTGCTTTATATCACCGATCCGACCGAAGCCGAAGCGGCCGCCGGCGTGGCGAAGGACAACGACTGCCCGCTGGCCATTCAGGCCGACGGACTCGAGGGACTGGCCGAATTGACCGAGAAGATCAAAGCCGCCGGCGTCGAGCAGATCGTCCTGGATCCCGGCACGAGAACTCTCAAGGATACGCTCGAGGCGCTGACGAAGATTCGCCGCGCATCGCTGAAAAACTTCCGCCCGTTGGGTTTTCCGATCTTGGCGCAAACCATGGCCGAAGACCCGACCATGCAAGCGATCGAGGCCGGAACGTTCATCGCGAAATATGCCGGTGTGTTGATCACCAATGCGATCGAGCCTTGGCAAATGTTGCCCATCCTGACCACACGGCAGGATATCTACACCGACCCGCAGAAACCGGTCGCCGTCGAGCCGAAGCTCTACGAGGTCGGCGAAGTCACGGCGGATTCACCCGTCCTGGTCACCACGAACTTCTCGCTGAGCTACTACTCGGTGGCCAACGAGGTCGAGGCCAGCCGGGTGCCGGCCTATGTGTTCGCGGTCGATACCGAGGGAACTTCCGTGCTGACCGCTTGGGCCTCGGACAAATTCAACGCCGAGTCGATCACCCAAGCGGTGAAAAAATCGGGGATCGAGGATTCCGTATCGCATCGCAAACTCGTCTTGCCCGGCTTTGTCGCCGTCCTGTCGGCAAGCGTCGAGGACGAGTCGGGTTGGTCGGTATTGATCGGGCCGAAAGAAGCCTCGGGGATCTCCGCCTACCTGAAGAACCAGTGGCAGGCGTAACTACCCGGCAGAAAATGTAGGGTGGGCACTGCCCACCAAGAACCAGGAGGAAGACGTCAAGCGAGTTCCGGTGGGCAGTGCCCACCCTACGATGTTCTTCAACGGGCTACAAACCGCGATTTCCCCAAGGACCCAACCGACCGTGGCCGAGTTTCGTATCCGATTCCTTCCCGATGAATGCGTCGCGACTGCCGAGGAGGGCACGACCCTCCTCAAGGCCGCTCGGGAAGCGAACGTCTACGTCGGAGCGATCTGTGGGAGCGAGGGGATCTGTGGCAAGTGCCGCGTGATCGTTCGCGAGGGTCAGGTCGAGGGCGAATCGACCGAGTTTCTCACGCGTGACGAGATCCGCCGCGGCTATGTCTTGGCCTGCCAGGTCGTCCCCAAGAGCGATCTGGTCGTCGAGATCCCGCCCGAGTCGCGGCTGGGAGGATATCGGGGGATCGGCAAGGACAGCGATCGGTTTCGCGATTTTGCTCATCGCGGCGCCGAGCGGCCGCCGACCCGCCTCGATCCGCTGGTGACAAAGATCGCCTTGACTCTACCCGAACCGACCGTTGACGACCCGACCGGCGATCACGAGCGGCTGCTTGAAGCGGTCGAGAAGAAGTACCCCGGCCCATTGCAGATGGGGTTGAAGGTCACTCGCGAGTTGCCGCGCGTGCTCCGCCGACACGAGGCGAAGAAGTCGAAATGGACATGGGACTGGGACGGCCACGTGACGGCGACCGTTGCGATGCGCGGCAACATCAACGAGATCCTCTACGTCGAACGGGGCGATACCTCCGACCGAAACTTCGCCTTGGCACTCGATGTGGGGACGACCACCGTCGTGGCCCATCTGGTCGACCTGACCTCGGGCACAACCCGTGAGGCGGCCGCGAAGTACAATTCCCAGATCAACTATGGCGCCGACGTGATCAATCGCATCATGCACGCCCGACAGCCGGGCGGGGCCGAAGCACTGCACGACGGGATCATCGAGGACATCGAGACGCTGATCGACGATCTGGTCGAACGGGCCCAGGTCGGCCGCGGCGATATCCACGGCATCGTTGCGGCGGGTAATACGACCATGCTGCATTTCCTCTTGGGACTCGAGTCCGACCTGATCCGGCTCTCGCCCTTTGTTCCCGCGGCCAATTGCCCGCCGCCGGTTCGGGCCGCCGAATTGGGAATCCGAATCCATCCCCGCGGTATCCTCTATGCCATGCCCATGGTCGGAAGCTACGTCGGCGGCGACATTACGGCCGGCATCCTTGCCTCGGGGATGTATCGGGCCGACGAAATGGCGCTGCTGATCGATATGGGGACCAACGGCGAAGTCGTCTTGGGCAACAAGGATCTGCTGGTGGCCTGTTCCGCCTCGGCCGGACCGGCTTTCGAGGGCGGTATGGTCAGTTGCGGAATGAGAGCGACCAGCGGGGCCATCGACAGCCTGCGAATCTTCCGCCAGGAACTGGCCGTCTCGGCCACGACGATCGACGACCAACCGCCCGTGGGACTCTGCGGTAGCGGCCTGATCGACGCGCTCTCCGAGATGTTCCTCGCCGGCCTGATCGATCGAAGCGGCACATTGCAGGTCGATCGGGCCCCCGACCGGTTTCGCGATTGTTACGACGACGGCCGACCCGAGTTTGTCTTGATCTCGGCCGCCGAGTCGGGTAGCGATCGTGACATCGTCATCAGTCAGGACGATGTCGAGAATCTGATCCGAACCAAGGGCGCGATCCATGCCGCGGCCGACTCGTTGGTCCAAACGCTCGGGCTGTCGTTCGACGCAATCGAGAAGGTCTATATCGCGGGCGGGTTCGGCAATCGACTGGATATCACCAGTTGCATCAACATCGGGCTGTTACCCGACGTGGCGCCGGAGCAATTCGAGTTTATCGGCAATAGCTCGGTCGCCGGCACCAAAATGGCCCTGCTGGATCGCGAGGCCCTGGCCGAGACGCATCGTATCCGCGATCGGGTCACCTATCAGGAGTTGATGGTCGACGCGGCCTATATGGAGAAATTCACGTCGGCCTGTTTCCTGCCGCATACCGACATCTCGCGTTTCCCCTCGGTTGCCGCCCGGCTGGAAGAGATCGCCGGTTCCACGAAATCGTAAATCCCCCATTGTAATCCCCCAGAGGACGTTTGCTTTGAAAATCTCGATTGCGGTCGCCGGCAAGGGAGGGACGGGAAAGACGACGCTTTCCGCGCTGCTGGTTCGCGCGCTGAAGGAGTCGGGCATTCGGCCGATCCTGGCCGTCGATGCCGATCCCAACTCGAATCTGGCCGAGGCCTTGGGCGTCGATCGGGGAACGCCCCTGTCGGAAATCCGAGAGCACGGCTCCAGCCCCGAGGGCTCGCCGGCCAGCGGCGTCGGACGCGCCCGTGCCATCGAAGACGAGATCCAACGCGCCATCACCGAAGCCGAAGGGTTCGACCTGATCACCATGGGCCGGCCCGAGGGGCCGCGATGTTATTGCTATGTGAACACGCTCTTGCGAAAATCGCTGGACACGCTGGCCAAGGGATACGCGGCCGTCGTGTTGGATAACGAGGCCGGGCTGGAACATCTTTCTCGCCGAACGACCAACGACGTCGATTTCCTGCTGGCGGTGATGAATCCGGCCATGCCGGCCATTCGTGCCGGCCGCCGCGTCGTCGAGGTCTGCGACGAGTTGCCGATCAATATCGGGCAGCTCCTGCTGCTGGCCAATCGGGCCGGGAACGGCGAGGGAGCCGAGCTGCTCGATCGCGAGTTGGCCGACCTCACGGCAACCCGGCTCGACGACATCCCCCAAGACGCCGCCGTCGAACAGGCCGGCGCCATGGGCCGGGACGTCTTTTCCATTGCCGACGACGCGCCCGCTTGGGTCGCCGTCCAAAACCTATTAAAACAATTACACACACTACAATCGAACCGGTCGGAAGGAGACCCCAGATGAGTATTCCTGAACTGAAAGAGAAATGGTCGGGCAAGATCAGTGAGGTAACGATCGGGGCCACGTCGGCCGAAGGTGGAACGCGTGGCAGCACGGTCACGATCGGCGGCTCGTCGGGCGTGGCCCTTTTGCAATTCGACGGCGATGTCCCCAACCCACCGGCGATCGCCGTCGACGTGCTCGACACGGCACCGACCGATTGGGCCGCCCCGTTGCAGGAGGCCTATGGCGACGTCTGGTCCGACCCGGCCGCTTGGGCGAAACGAGCCAAGGAAGTCGGCGCCGATCTGATCAACCTTCGCCTATTGGGAACCCATCCCGACGAAGGCGACCGGTCGCCCGAGCAGGCCGTCGAGACCGTCAAGGCCGTGCTCGAGGCGACCGACTTGCCGCTGATCATCTGGGGTTGCGACCAGGCAGAGAAGGATCAGCAGGTCATGCCGAAGGTGGCCGAAGCGGCCCAGGGCGAGCAGTGCTTGCTCGGGGCGGTCATCGAGACCGAATATCGCACACTGACCGCGGCCGCCCAAGCCTATGGCCACAAGCTGGTCGCCTTGGCACCGATCGACATCAACAAGTCGAAGCAGGTCAACATCCTGGTCAGCGACATGGGCTATCCGCTTCAGGACATCGTGATCTATCCGACCACGGCGTCGTTGGGTTACGGCATGGAATACGTCTACTCGATTCTCGAGCGGGGACGGCTGGCCGCCCTATCGGCCGACAAGCTGATGGCCCAGCCGGTGATCCTCGACGTCGGCCACGAGGCCTGGCGATCGAAGGAAGCCCGAAGCGGAGACGAAGTGGCCGACCTCTGGGGCCCCGGCTCGTTGCGAGGTCCCACTTGGGAGGCCATGACCGGAACGAACCTGCTCCAAGGCGGCGCCGACCTGTTGATCATGCGGCATCCCAAGGCGATCGAGGCGGTGAAAACCGCCGTCCGCGAGTTCACCGGCGGCTGATCCATTCGCGGCATCCAATAAACCATGCGTAGGCCGGGCACCGCCCACCGCAACCGGCCCCACGCGAACCACACGGCAAACGGTGGGCCTTATCCTGGGAGGAAAAGCGTAAGATGATTATTTTCAGCGAACGAATCAACGGAATGTACCTCGATATCCGAGCGGCCATCAAAGAGCAGAACAAGCAGGTCATTCAGGACGTTCTCAAAGAGCAACTCGCCGGCGGCGCCGACGTCATCGACATCAACCTCGGCCCGGTCAAGGCCGATCCCATCGAGAGCTTCGTCTGGCTGGCCAAGACGGTCCATGAAGTGACCGACAAGCCCATCTCGGTCGACAGTGCCAAGGCCAAGCTGCTGTCCGAAGTCATTCCGCGAGTCAAGGAAGCGGTACCCGACGCGAAGCTGATCGTCAACTCCTGCACGGCGGCTCCGGAGTATATGGACAAGCTGATTCCCGTGGCCGCCGCCACCGAGTCGGGCATCATCGGCCTGACCATGGACGCGGAAGGCGTGCCGGGGAACGTCGAGAAGCGGATCGAGTGTGGTGCGACGTTCCTGATGATGGCCATGGAGTCGGGCATCGACCCGGACGACATCTATCTCGACCCGATCGCCTTGCCGGTCAATGCGGCGTTCAAGCAACAGGAGTTCGTCATCGAGGCGATCCGCCAATTGGCCATCGTCAATGACCCGCCGCCCCACTTCATCATCGGGCTGTCGAACGTCAGCACGAAGTGCCTGAAGAATAGCCTGTTGAACCGCACGTTCCTGACGATGTGTCTGGCCGCCGGGCTCGACGCGGCCATCATGGACGCCGCCGACAAGGACCTGGTCGAGGCCGCCATCACGACCGAAGTCCTCATGGGCAAGCACCTCTACAGCGACGATTTCATCAAGGCCTGGCGAATGCAAAAGGGGTTGTAACGGCCCGTTGAAAAAATGGTGTGCCACTGCTTGCTTTCAAGCAGTGGCACACACGTCCGTCTACCATGCCTTTGTCAACGGCCTGCAGACATACGCAAGTTTCAGATGAACCAGAAAGGCCCCACCCATGGCTTCGCTCAAGAGCGAGTTGATCGAATACGGCAGAAAGATCTACGCGGCCCATCTGGTCGCCGGAAGCGGCGGCAACATTAGCACCCGCGACGGCGAGACGGTCTGGATGAAACCCAGCGGATTCGCCATGGACGACATGGGTGAGGACGACCTGTGTGGCATGGACCTCGCCACCGGCGATCAGCACACGGGTCCTCACAAGCCGACTTCCGAAGTCAACATGCACTTGGCGATCTATCGTGTCCGGCCCAAGGTGACGGCCGTCTTTCACTCGCATTCCCCTTGGGCATGTGGAGTGATCAGCGCGGGTCTGGACATAGCCAAGATGCCCATGTTCGCCGAATTCGTCAACGACTTGGGCAGCCGGATCACGGTCCCCTATGTCACGCCCACCACGCAGGCCTTGGCCGACGTGATGGCCGAGGCGGCGAAGGAGGCCGACACGATCTTCATGACGAATCACGGCATTTGTGCGCTGGGCGTCAATATGAAGCAGGCCTTCTACCGCTGCCTGATCGTCGAGGACGCCGCCCAATCGCTGGTCGCCGCCACGATAGTCGGCAAGCCCCAGATTCTAACCCCCGAGCAAGAGGTCGATCTGATGTCGCTGTCCGGCCCCCAGCATCGGGTCAAGATGATGGAGAGGTAGCCGGTTCGTAGCGACCGCCTTCATGTGGCCTTATACCGGATTCTCCACCCCACGGCCCCGATGAATCGGGATTCTGCGAGGGGGTTTGCCATCTTGGTGGTACCTGCTATGTTAGGGCAATGGAGTGTTTTTCCATTGCCGACAATCTAACTTGGGAGGTGGACCATGCATCATGAGGTCGTTTGTCCGAGCGGGCATCGTGTGCGCGTGACGGAGGAGCACTTCGGGCAACAGGTAAAATGCCCCACTTGCAGTCAGATGTTCGTGGTGCCGGAGGTGCCGATCATCGAGCCCGATTCACCCAACGTCAGCACCGGCGGAGCGGTCAACCGGCTCCGCGATCGGTGGAAGACCCATTCGCCCAAAATGACCGGGCTTTCGCTCAGCGCCGGGCGCCCCATGCTGGCCGTCGGCCTGTTGTTGGTGCTCATCTCCCGCGGCTGCGGCACCGTCGGCCAACGCGGGGTCGACCGGTCCGAGGCCAAGTTGAGCATCGCCCAAGGAGAGTTCGACGACGAAACGGAAGCAAAGGCCATCGAAGTGCAGAGGCAAATCGACGAACTAGGTTCCAGCGCGGCCGAGGGCGAGCGACGCTCGTCGCTGCAGGAGAAGGATCGGGAAATGAAAGAAAACCGCAGAGATCAACGCCGAGAACTCGAAAACGGCCGGTGGAGGGACATGAGAATCGCCGCTCGCGACGCCCAGGCCGAGCACAACATGGCCGGCTACTGGCGCGAGGCCTTCTTCGTCTTCGCCAGCCTGATCCTGGCCGCCGGGCTGTTGGTCTGTAGTTGGAATGCCGACGGGGCCGAACGCTGGGTCTGTATGATCATGCTCGCCATCATCACCTTCAGTATCTATATCGGCGGCGTGGCGTGGATTTCACTGCCCGGGGGCGGGCCGTTGAGAATGTAAGGATCTGAACGGGAGCCGGAAAAGGGGAACTGGCTCCGTCGACTGGCTCCGTCGACGGTTAGCATGACAGTTGGGATTCGCGTTGCCGACGGTGCCTGTCCCCCTTTTCGGGCGCGGGTGGCTGGCGGCATAGCGCAGCGCTGCCCCAGTTTTTGGCGATTTGGGGCACCGCTGCGCTATGCCACCAGCAACCCCCCCTATACGGGTTATTTCCAGGCGAGGGCAAGAGTTATTCCCCGGCATGCCTATGGTTTAATGCGCCAATGGCGTGTTAAATTTGACTTTCTCGGCGAAACGGGTATAACATAGTGAGTGGTCTCTCGTTTACGACACATCTTGGGTCAACTGTCATGTTACTACAGTTCTCCGTCAAGAACTTCCTCTCGTTTCGAGAAGAGGTCACCCTGAGCATGGTCCCCGTCAAGAGTCGATTGATGCGGGGCCATATTATCGAGGACAACCGCGGCAAGAAGGTCAGTTGTCTGCCGATTGCGGCGATCTATGGACCAAATGCTAGTGGCAAATCGAATCTTGTCGGAGCGATCGACTTTGCCAGCAAGCTGATTCTCTCAGGCACTGGCACCGGAGGCGAGACCGGTGTAACACCGTTCCGCTTGGATGTCGAAACGGAAACGGCCCCCAGCCGGTTCGAGTTTGTTTTCAAACACGACGGAGTGCTCTATTCTTATGGGTTCGTTATGGACTCCGACTCGGTGCGGGAGGAGTGGTTGTTCGCCCGGTATACTTCCCAGGAATCCAAAGTCTTTGAACGGGCCACGTGTGAGGGAAAGGTCGTTGTTCAACCGGGTTCCCGCTTGGCTCCCACCAAGGATCAGAAGCAATTCATTCAGTTCGTGGCCCAAGGTATGCGTCCAAATCAGTTGTTCCTCACCGAGGCCGACTCTCGGAATGTAGAATTATTGAAGCCGGTGATAGACTGGTTTCGCGATCACCTGCGGATCATCCCGCTGCAGTCACAGTATTTGTATCTCGCGTCCCAAGTTCGCAACGATCCAGAGTTTGTTAGCTTTCTTTCGGGATTTCTATCTCAAGCGGATACGGGAATCAGTTCTCTTCGTACGGAGGCAGAGAAGTTTGACCTCGAGAAGCACTTAGCGGGACAGACCGAAGATGCTCGTGGCGATATTCTCAATTGGCTGAACTGCGGACAGGAAGTCCAACTGCTCAGCCCGAAGCCGGACCGGCAGGGAGTCCTCATCAAGGGTGCCAAGCAGGAAATCGAACATCGCTATTTGAAGACAACCCACACGCGGAGTGACGGGGGCACAGTCGATTTCGACCTATCGGCCGAATCAGACGGCTCCCGACGATTGATGCATCTTGCACCGATGCTGCTGGACCTTAAAAAGAATGAACGGGTGTACATAGTTGACGAATTGGATCGGAGCCTTCACTCGCTCTTGTCGCGGATGTTCGTCAGGATGTTCTTGAAGGGCATTCAGAGTCGGAGCCTTCGCGGTCAGCTCGTCTTCACGACGCACGACACAAGTCTACTCGATCGGGAGTCCCTTCGGCGCGACGAGATCTGGTTCGTCGAAAAGGACAAGTCGGGAGCCAGCCACCTGACCTCGTTGGCCGAGTTCAAGGTCTCAGAGGGCTTGCGGTACGCAAACGGGTATCTCAACGGTCGATTCGGCGCGATTCCGCTTTTTGGCGATATCCAGGGTCTGCTGCAGTAGGACTTGCCATGGGACTGACTTCACGTCAGAAGCGACCGCTGGATCGGCAGATTTCATCTTTTCGGGACACCCGGCTGATCATCATCGCCGCCGAAGGGGAGAAGACCGAGAAACAGTACTTCGAATCCAAGTTGTTTGACAACCGACGAGTCCAGGTAAAGGTCCTTCCGGCCGAAGATGGCAAATCGGCCCCCAAGCACGTATATGAGCGTCTCAAGGAGTACACCGAAAACTTCGACCTCCAGCGTAATGATCAGCTTTGGCTTGTCGTTGATAGGGATCACTGGCCCGATGCGCAGCTTTCGGAAGTATGCAGCCATGCTGTGGGACACAGAAGAATCCGCTGCCAACCGGCCATCAGCAATCCATGCTTTGAGCTTTGGCTGTACCTACACCATGCCGATTGGACCCTCGGCCCAAAGACCAGTAGCGAAGTAGTGCAGGGGCTTCGCACCCTGCTTGGCAGCTACAACAAGTCGAAACTCGACATCGATCGCTATTCCAACGGGATTGACGATGCCGTCCGGCGGAGCAAGGGCATGGACAAACAACCGAAGGGTCGGTGGCCCGATAACCCAGGAACGCATGTTTACAATCTAGTGGAAGCGATTCGCAGACTACAGACCGGCACTTGAGCCAGCAACTTCTTCTCCGTGCCTCCGTGGCCATCCCATAACCCGTCAGAAGGATAAAGGAGTCATTCCACTCACCTAACGACCAATGGTATTCAGCGTCCCTCCGCCGATCAGGCCGCGGTGTTCTCGGTTGCCGCTGATCTCGTTGCGGGTCCAGCCCTTGTCCAACAGGCCAAGATAGAGTGATGACTTGGCCTCGTCGAGTCCCTCGGTGGCGGTGAGGAAGAGGAACAGGTTGCCACGCTCGCGCAGGCGGCTCTTCACCGCTTCGAGTCGTGTGAGAAAGCCGTCAATATCTTTTGGGTCGCAGTTGACGCCGAATCGGACGCCCCGGCTGTTGAGCCGATCGACCAGCTTCTCGGGAATCTCGTACTCGCCCGTGATAATGAATGCCTTCGACGCGGCCGAGAGCATGTCGTCGATCAGCTGCTCGCCGGGCGAGATGAGCCGGACGATGATGTTGTTTTCCTCGAGAATTTTCAAGGCCGCTTTGCCCTGATCGGTCAGTCGACCGTCGACGACCCAGGTGCCGTCGTCTCCCTCGATGTCGACCCGGCCGATTCCGTGATAGTCCATCAGCAGCGTGATCAGCGTGGCGTCGTCGCCGGCAACGCCGAGCCCGCTGGCCCCGCGCGCCATCGATTTTCTGCCATGGGGGCCGGAATCTCCGCCGGGTAGGTTGCCCGAGGCCGCTGCCTTGAACAATGCCCGAGCCCGATTGCGGATCTCTTCGTAGACGGCCTCCTTCTCTTGCTTCTTGATGGCCACGCTCGTCCAGGAGCTGTCCTCCAGATCGGGGTTGAAGTTGGCGACCCGCATCCGCAATCCGGTGTAGATCTCTTGGCGTCGCTCGATGATCAAGTTCGTCTCGGTCTCGACCGCCAGATTCATCATGCCTTGGAGGACGAACTGTCCGGTGATTCGCAGCATCTCCGGCTCGATCTTTTCGATATCGTCCTCGGGCTGATGATAGTCTTGGTGGCCGACGCCGCCGCTGGTGATGAGCATCATCGTCTCGATGCCAAGTCGGATGAAGCCGGTGTGATCGCTGCCGCCGGTTCCTCCCGTCCGGGGTTTGATGACCGCCATTATCTTGGGATCCTCATCTCGCTTGATGACTTCCCAGATCGAGGGGAAGTTCAATGCGCCGGAGGCGCCGAGCGTGGCACCCATGCCCACCATATCGGCATTGAAGCAGGTGACGGTTTGGTCCATGGTCACGCCGTCGCACGGGTTGTCCGTGTAATGGATCGAACCGATCAGCCCACGTTCTTCACCACACCAACAGGCGAAGATCAGCGTCCGCTTGGGTTTGAAATCCGACTCGGCCAACACACGAGCCACTTCCATCACGACGGCCGAGCCCGACGCATTGTCGTCGGCCCCGTTGCGGATATAGCCGTTTTGTATGCCGACATGGTCGAGATGGGCACCGAAGAAGATGTACTGCTTCTTCAACTCGGGATCGGTTCCCTCGATCTTTGCCAACACATTTCGGGCCGTGTTGTTGCCATGCTCCTCGTCGTAGCGGACCGAGGAGTCGTAGCCCTTGAGCGTGACGCGGACTCCGGTTGCTTCGCTGCGAGCCTTCTTCGTCTTGATGTCTCGGCGGATCGCGTCGACACGGCGTTTCAACCCATAAGGAGACTCCTGCGGATCGTGTTTCATGATCGCTCGAAAGACGCGTTCCTGGATGGTGAAGCAGAGGAAGTCGCGCTCGGGGGTGAACGGGCTCTTTGGGGACCTTCGTCGGGAACTACTTTCCGGTGATGCGTCGGGGTCGAAGAAGAGGATCGCCGCGGCGCCCTTGTCGTAGGCCGTCTTGATCTTGCTCAGGTCGGTCGACTCTTCCTTCCACTGCTCTTGGTTCTTGTCTTCCTCCTCGGCCTCCTCGTCTCCGAACCCCCGCCGACGATCGGGAGCGTCTTTGGGCGAGCCCTTCAGGACGAGGACGATCTTGTTCTTGACGTCGACCCCGTCGTATTCGTCGAGTTCCTTGTCCGGCGCGGCGATTCCATAACCGACAAAGACGACCTCGGCCTGCTTCGTGACGCCGATTATCGAGAGCAGATCGAGTGAAAAGTCGGCATCGTCGAACAGGAAGTTGCGCCCGGCGACCGAGAACGAGGGAATTCCGGTCATCTGGTCGAACGCGCGAATCTCGACTTCCTGGAAGTAAGTGCCGTTTTCACCGGCCGGTTTGAGTCCCCATTGCTTGAAGTTCTCGGCCACCCAGTCGGCCGCCTTGCGATATCCCTCGGTACAAGTCGCCCGGCCTTCCAGGGCGTCGCTCGCGAGATGGGCAACATAGGTCTTGGTCCGATCCCCATCGACGGCCAGGCGGTTCTTGTCGCTATCGGCATGTGCCGCGACGCAACAAAGGAGCATGATCAACGCAAGGGTGGTCGTTCGTGTGGTCATGGTTGTTCTCTCGGTGGGATGTTGGTGTTGAGTTTTCTATGTCGGATCGGTATCGAGGCGGTCTGAAGACGCTGTAGGCTGCTGGTAAACTCCTCGCCGACGAACGCCGCGAAACGAACCGTGTTGCCCGGCATGGTCGAGGGCAGACTGAAGTTCAATTCAATCTCACCCTTGCCCGAAACCTTCAGGATCTGGCGTTCGAGACGCCTCGCGTTGGGCTTCCTCTTCGGCTTCCTCCGCTGCGCCGCTTCCTCCTCCTTCTTGAGTATGTAGGCCTCGCGCACAGCCGGGTCGTCGCGATGGCGGAAGACCTCGAGCATATGATCGCCCGTCTCGACCATCCACGCTTCGAGTGACTCGCGGAGCTTCGTCAGCTCCTCTTGATGCTCGTCGTCGTCGATCAGATTGACCAGACAATCGGGATCTCGCTGGATGTCGTAGAGTTCCTCGAGCACCCGATGTTGATAGAGGTCGTGTCGGGCGGCGATCTTCTTGTCCGTCTTGGCCAACTCGGCCATGCGGCGATAGGTCGGCGTGCCGGTTGTCGCGGTGGCCATGATCCGCTCACCATTGGACCACGGATTGAAGAGATAGAGAAGCTGCTTGGTCTGCACGGCCCTTATCGGATCGCGCGACCCGCCGGCGTTTTCGTTGTATTCCTTGATGACCAGATGGCGCCCCGGCTGAGTTTCACCCTTCAAGAGCGTCGCGAACGAGTGCCCGTCGATCCCCTCGGGATGCTCCTCGCCGATGACGTCCAACATGGTAGGCACGAAATCGACGGCCGAGACCATATGGTCCTCGTCGATAGCTCCGGCCTTGGTGACGCCCGGCCAACGGAAGATCAGCGGAGTGTGGGTGCTGTGGTGATAGAGTTGTGTCTTGGCGAAGGGCAGCGGCATGCCATGGTCCGAGAGGAACATGATCATCGTATCGTCGGCCTCGCCGGCATCCCGAAGTGCCTTGAGAATATGGCCCACGCCGTCGTCGGCACGCCGCACCGAAGAATAATAGTGGGCCAACTCCTTCGACACCACCGGGTCCTCGAACAGGAAGCCGGGCGTCGGCGGCTCGTTCGGCGCGAAAATGCGCGACGGGTCATGGGCATCGCGGATCGTCTCGCCTTGACGACCCTGGGCGTGGAACGGCTTGTGAGGATCGGCGATATTGATCAGCAGACAGAACGGCTTCCGCTGGGCCCGGGCCGCGTGGATCCCCCGCATCGTCGAAACGCCATAGGAGACGGGATCCTTCACGTGGGCTTTCGTGCCGTCGGGCAGCGTGTCGAGCACGAGGTCCCACGGATAGGGATGATAGGGCGTCGAGTGCGAGACCTTATGGCGAATCGCCGTGAAGTAGCCGGCCTTCTTCATCAGATCGACCAGATGCGGATAGCCGGGTTCCTTCACTTGGTAGAAGCCTTCGACGCCGTTGTTGTGCGGATAGCGACCCGACCACATGACGTTGCGCGAGGGCATGCAGTTTCCCACCTGCACATGGGCGTGCATGAACCGCAGCCCCTGCTCGGCCAGCCGGTCGATGTGCGGCGTCGTATTGGCCAGCTTGCAGCCAAACGCCCCGATCGAGTCGGCGCTCATGTCGTCGACCGTAATGATCAGCAAGTTGGGTCGCCCGGCAGCCTCCGCAACGGCGCTGAACGCGCCGAACGAGAGGAGAACGAGTAGGAGGCACAGGCATCGGGTCATCAGATCAATCCTTGCACGGGTTCGCGTTTGTCTCATATCAGTAGCTACGCTCGCCAGAGCGTGGGTGGCGGCGAGCAATCTCTTGCAAAAAGGCAACTTCTTCCACCGTCTGGCGAGGGTAGCCACAAGCGGCCAGTGTCTCCCTGTCAACGTAATATAGCAACGACGTACGGGCCGTTGCCTGGTGCTTCGATCGTAACGATTTGCCCTCCGGTCCACTGCGAAGTCCGGCCGGGCCGACCGGTCGCGATATCGATCCAGGTCAATTGAAACGTGCCGGCGTGTCCCTTCAAGTTCAAGCCGACCGAGCCGCCGTCGGTCAAATAGAGTAAGTATTTCTCCCCCGGCTTGGCGACCAGATAGGCCTCGTCGGACTCCCGGTCGGAGAGCAACTCCTGATGCGACTCGACCTCCCAGAACCGGACCAGGGACTCCGCACGGCGAGCAGCCCGAATGCAGGCTTTGGCTTTCGGTTGCAGGCCCATGCCTCCGCCGTCGCGATGATGGCGGACGCCCGCACAGCCGGCAAACAGATCGCGCCAGAACCGTTCGACGCCGTCGACCGGTGTGCCCGAGCCCCATTTCGTCTCACCGCTGCCGTAGATCTTTACGCAGTTGATCGGCCGAGGATGTTTTACGGTCCGCCGCATGACCCATTGCAGCTTGTCCCATTGGTCTTCATTGAACAGGCGGCTGTTGATCTGGGAAATATCGAGAAATCGATAAACCTCCGTGTCGTCCCAGGCTTGGGCCAGCAGCGGCGAGGTCTCCGGTTGGTAGCCGTGATTGAACATATCGGTGCAAAAGACCGGCACGTGCCGCTTGGCCGCCTCGCGCTCGATCAGACCGATCCAATGTCGCCCCCACTGGGCGGGTGTCGACGTTTCGTTATTCATGCAGTACAGAACATGGCCGTGAGAAAGCGAATAGGAGAGCAGCTTGCGGACGAACCGTTCCTGGTACTTGCGGACAATCTCCAGTCGCTTGTCGTAGAGCGGCATGCCGGCGATCGAATGGAAGAACGGCTGTCGGTCATACCAGGCGGGCCCCGGGTAAAGGTTCTTCAAGGCGGACGACTCGGCCGAATAGTTGACGTTGTTGATCGGGCGGTAAGGGTCTGTTTCCCATTCTTTCTGCGAATGGTCGAAGCGATCCCAGACTTCGATCTGCACGATAATGTCTCGCTCTTCGGTCCACCGCAGGAAGTTCTCGAATCGGGTCCAATAGACATCGTTCCATTGATCCAGGTCGTATCGGCCGTCGTCGAGTCGCTTGTAGGCCCGGGCCTCGAAGCCGTGGTCCTGTCGATCACTCATCGTATTGCGCACGAAGTTCCCGCCGACCGCCGCCAGTTCGTCCAAGTGCTCCTCCAGATCGGGAATCTGGAAGAGGCTGTCGTCTTTCGAGCCACCCAGCAACAGGACGGGTTGGCCCTTGTGTTGCCAATAGTGAGGATTCTGCTCGTAAGGGCGAATCCGATCGGCAGCGGCCGGCGGCTGTGCCATGGTCGGGCCGGCCATGCAAAGCCAGACGGCCAGCAGGCGCAGCGTGCAGCATATGGCCCGACGTGATGGACCGGGTGCTCTATTCGGCGGTGCGGAAGGTCCCATCGTGTCATTGCTAATCGCCACAGCCTGGAAATGCAAGGTTTCCCCCCGACGGCAGGGTGCAGCTCGGGTGACACTGCCGGCTCGTTCAGCAGCGCCTGGGTATACTCCCCGGGGGAGCGTTCCATTCATCGAATCCCCAGACCCCAATAGCGGTCGGCTAGCAGCCGGCCGACCGCCGAGACACGCGTTTTGCCGAGAACTGGCGGAACTTTGAAGTAAGTAGCATAGAGTGATCGGCATATCCCCCACAATCGCCCCACGCGATTTGGCATCTTCGGCTGGAAAAAGCTAGTCTTGCTATGAGACCGTGCTTCACTTCCACCCCTCTATGGACGCCGAGATACGATGTCAGACACTGCCGACAACAATCTACTCGCTCGTTTGGCCGGCCACGACGCCGGTACGGATGGTTCCGATCCCTGGGCTTCGGTCGATGCATCTCGGCCGGAAGACGAGCCCGACGTCTCGGAAGAGGAGAAGGAGAAGACGCTCGATTCGCTCTTGGAGCGGATCAACGATCTGGCCGCCGGCTCCGAGGGAACCGAAGGGGCGGGTGCCTCCACCGCGGCCGCGGCGCGAGACGGCGAGCACCTGCAAAATACGTTTGTACCGGTCGAGCCGGAGAGCTTCGCCGAAGCCGCACTGACCGACTCCGAGGTCGAGTCGCTCGCGCTGAAGTTTCTGCAAGCCCGAGGCGACGTCACGGGCCGCGATATCGCCGATCAAGTCAAACTGCCGTTCGTCCTGGTCGACAAACTGTTGCGCCAGCTCAAACAAGACCAACTGGTCGTCCACAAGGGCTCGGCCCCAATGAACGACTATCAGTATCAGTTGACCGATATGGGCAGAGAACGCGCTCGCCGCTATCTGGCCACCTGCACTTATTTTGGCGCAGCCCCCGTCTCGCTGAAGGATTATGTCGAGAGTGTCGCCATCCAATCGCTCATCAAGCAACAGCCGAGCGACGAAGACCTACACGCCGCGTTCTCCGATTTGCTCTTGAACTCGCAGATGCTCGACCGCCTCGGGCCGGCGATCAATTCGGGCCGGGGTATGTTCCTTTATGGAGCCCCGGGCAATGGAAAAACGAGCATCGCCGAGCGTGTGACACGAACCTTCGGCCAGCACATTTGGATCCCTCGGGCACTGGGTGTCGACGGCGAGATCATTCGGCTATTCGATCCGGCCAACCACGAAGAGGTTCCGGAAGCGGCCAATGAGGGACTGATCGATCAGCGAAAAATCGATCGCCGCTGGATCCGCGTCAAACGTCCGACCATCATCGCCGGCGGCGAGTTGACCATGTCGGCGCTGGAGGTGACGGTGAGCCGGTCGACCGGCGTCTGCGAAGCGCCGCTCCAGTTGAAGAGCAACTGCGGCACGCTCGTAATCGACGACTTCGGCCGGCAGCGAATGAGCATCGACGAGTTGCTCAACCGCTGGATTCTTCCGTTGGAAAAGCGATTCGATTTCCTCAATCTCCCCAACGGCAAGAAGATCGAGGTCCCCTTCGACCAGTTGATCGTCTTCTCGACAAACCTCGAGCCCCGCGATCTGGTCGACGAGGCATTTCTGCGACGGATTCCCTACAAGATCGAGGTGATCGATCCGACCGAAGCCGAATTCCGCGAGTTGTTCAGGCGACTGACTCCGATCCTTGGCTTCGAGTACCGCGAAGGCCCCATCGATCGGCTGATCGAGCGTCATTACCGCCAGGCAGGCCGAGACTTCCGCTGCTGCCATCCTCGCGATCTGCTCCTGCAAGTCCGCAGCTATTGCGCCTACAAGAAGATCCCCAACGAACTGACCGACGAGTCGTTCGAGAAGGCGGTCGAAAACTACTTCTCCGTCATGTAGCTACGCTCGCCAGAGCGTGGAGACTCTTCTGCGGAGGTGGCTGCGGTCGGGCGTAGCGACCCCCCAGAAGGCGCCAAGGGTGAGGCGGAACACGTCCTCGAGTTCCTGTGGGCGGTGTCTATCTTGCGCCCTCTTCTCATGCCGCCCATCTTGCCTAAACTTCGTGCTCGGGTGTCACGGGCTGCTTGTCAGCCAGTGCCGAAAGGGCAACGGCCGGAGCGAAAGACACTAGCTGACAAGCAGCCAGCGGCACCCAATCTGGACCCGCAAATCCCGGATCATCGAAAAAAACATCCTCGGCCCCTCGGCAATGGGCGGGCGGGGGTGCTAAGATGGGGGCGCCGCATCGCCGAGGATGGAAGCTCGGCCAAAGGGCTCTTGACCGGACGCATGAACGCCGTTATACTAGCCGCGCGTTCATCGCGTGGTCTGCCGCGCCGTCCCGACAAGAAGACAAGGAAAATATCCCATGGTCTCCGCCACGAAATCGAAGCTCCCCCAACCGAAGACGAACGAAACCGACATGGCCAAAAAAACAACCAAGGGCGGCAAGAAGGCCGCCAAGAAGGGTGACGCCGGTTCGCCGCTCGACGCCAATCCCGAACTGCGAAACACGGTTGCCCAAATCGAAAAACAGTTCGGCGAAGGGGCCATCATGCCCCTGGGTGCCGACCAGCGGGGGCCCATCGCCGGAATCCCGACCGGCAGCCTCTCGTTGGACATGGCGCTGGGCGGTCAGGGGATTCCCTCGGGTCGGGTCGTCGAGATCTTCGGACCCGAGTCGAGCGGCAAGACGACCCTGGCCTTGCACGTCATCGCTCAGTCCCAGCGGGCAGGCGGAATCGCCGCATTCATCGACGTCGAACATGCCCTGGACCCGAGCTGGGCCAAGAAACTGGGTGTCGAACTCGAAACCCTTTTGGTCAGCCAGCCCAGCAGCGGCGAAGAGGCCATGCAGATTACCGAAATGTTGATCCGATCCAACGCGGTCGACGTGATCGTGATCGACTCGGTGGCCGCCTTGCTTCCCAGAAAGGAACTCGAAGGCGAAATCGGCGATTCGCATGTCGGATTGCAGGCCCGGCTGATGAGCCAGTCGATGCGGAAGCTGACCGGGGCCATCGCCAAGTCGAAAACCGCGGTCATCTTCATCAACCAGATCCGAGAGAAGATCGGCGTGATGTTCGGAAGCCCCGAGACGACGCCCGGCGGTCGGGCTTTGAAGTTCTATTCGTCCTGCCGGATCGACGTTCGGCGGATCGGCCAGATCAAAGACGGCGAGCTGGTCGTCGGCCAACGGGTTCGAGCCAAGGTGGTGAAGAACAAGGTCGCCCCGCCGTTCCGGATGGCCGAGTTCGACATGATGCATACCGAGGGGATCAGTTACGAGGGCGACATCCTCGATCTGGCCATGGAGCAGAAGCTGGTCACCCGAACGGGGGCCTGGTTCCGCTATGGCGAGCAACAGCTTGGGCAAGGCAGGGAGCGAGTACGCGAGTGTTTCAAGGAAAACCCCGATCTGGTCGAAGAACTCCGCAATAAGATCTTCGCCGCCAAGGGATACGGTGGAGAACCACAAGAAGAGTAGCGAATCGACGAATAGTCCATAGCGTGGTTCGAAAAGATGGAACCACAGATGAACGCAGATAAACACGGATGAAGATCCCTAAGCCCTTTGCATTCACCGTGTTACGGCGTTTCATGTTTGTAGTATAGGGGGAAACAATCGACCATGCGGCTTTCCATCGCGATTAGCATGTTGAGTGCGATTTGGCTTGTCGCCGGAGGAAAGGACCTTCCGGCCCAGGACACGTCGCCGATGGCCGTCGTTCGGGCGAGCGAGGAGGTGCTGGCCGATGTCATTGCCCGATGCGAGAAATCGGTCGTGGCCATCGCCCGAGTACGGCGAGATCGACCGGAGGAAGCGGTCAACTTCGAGATTCGCCCCGACCCGTTCGGCCGCCGTCCGATCCGGCCAACGGACCCCGAGCCGACCGATCCGGACTTCATCCCCAACGAATACGGCACCGGTGTGGTCCTCGACCGGCGCGGGCTGATCCTGACGGCTTATCACGTGCTGGCCGAGAATAGCGACTACTACGTCACGACGCACCAGCGTAAGGTCTATCGGGCCCGGATCAAGGCGGCCGATCCCCGGAGCGATCTGGCCGTGCTGGCAATCGACGCAGCCGATCTGGTGCCCATCGTGCTGGGCGATGCCGACCGGCTGCGCAAAGGCCATTGGGTCATTGCCCTGGGTAATCCTTATGCGATCGCACGCGACGGACAGGCCAGCGCCAGTTGGGGTATGGTGTCGAATCTCGCCCGAAAAGCTCCGCCCGAACCAAGCGGACCAACCGCCTCGGGGAAGCGAACCCTGCACCATTTCGGAACGCTGATCCAGACCGACGCCAAGCTGAACCTGGGTACCAGCGGCGGACCGCTGTTGGACCGTCGGGGCGAGATGGTCGGGCTGACCGTCGCCGTCGCCGCCCTGTCCGGCCTGGACGAATCGGCCGGCTATGCCATCCCCATCGACGCAACGTTTCGACGCGTGATCGATACGTTAAGGCAAGGCCGAGAGGTCGAATATGGGTTCTTGGGACTCCAGCCGGATAATCTCGCGGCGGCGGAAACCCTGGCCGGAAAGAAGGGGATCCGTGTCGCGAGGATTGTCCCCGGAACGCCCGCCGAAAAATATGGCATGAAACTCGGCGATCTCGTGACGGCCGTTGACGGTTACCCGATCCGCGAGGCCGATGCGTTCGTCTTGGCAGTCGGCCGGCTACCGGTCGATTCGCTCGTTCGGTTGAGCGTATTGCGCGACGATCGAAGCCGGACGGTCGATGTCCAGTTGGCCAAGTTTCCCGTGGTCGGCTGGAGGGTCGTCACGAGTCGTCCGGCCCCATGGCGCGGCATGCGCGTCGAGTATCCCACGGCGATGGTCGACTCCGATCCGGGCGCTCGCGGCGGCATGGGATTCTTTGACGACGGAGTGATCATCGCCGAAGTCGAGGAGAACTCACCCGCATGGCAGGCCGGTCTTCGCCCGAAGATGCGCGTTGACCGAGTCGACCGCACCACGGTACGAACACCCCGGGAGTTTCGCCGGGCCGTCGAGGGGCAATCGGGCCCCGTCCGACTCTATCTGGCCGCCGAGGAGACGCCTCTGCGCGTCGTGGCCCCCGAGTTCTGATGGCTCGTTGAAAAAGTAGAGTGGGCGCTACCCACCAAGAACCAAGGGGAACGCCTCAAGCGGGTTTTGGTGGGCGGTGCCCACCCTACGGTACCTTCTCCGTCCTTTCAGGGGGCTTGTTTTTCCTGGTTCGACCGGAAGTATTCCTTGTCCGCCGTGGATCGCGTTTGAGGGGCATTCTCGAATCCTCTTGGCGATAGGAAAGCTCCCATGCGAAGACCGGTCCCCCAAGTCCTTGCCGTCTTGATGTTCCTCGTGGCAGCGTCTCCGTCGGCCGCTCGGGCAGAGTTTCCATCGATCCGCCTCGAACCGCTCAGTGCGGGTGACCTGTTCGCACCGGTCGGTTTGACCAACGCGGGGGACGGCTCGAACCGGCTGTTCGCCGTCGATCAGCGAGGTCGGGTCCAGATCCTCCACGACGGCGCCTTGCTCCCTTCGCCATTCCTGGATATCGGCGACAAGCTGGTTACGGTCAGGCCCACTTTCGACGAACGGGGGTTGCTAGGGCTCGCCTTCCACCCCGACTACGGCGAGCCGGGGGCCGATGGCCAGGGAAAATTCTACGTCTACTACAGCGCCCCAAAGTCGGGGGGGACGCTCGAGAATCCCATCGATCACCAAAGTGTCGTTGCAGAATATCGCGTTTCCTCGGGCAATCCGGATCAGGCCGATCCCGATTCCGAGCGAATCCTGCTCACCTTTGATCAGCCGCAGTTTAACCACGACGGAGGGCAGCTCGCGTTCGGTCCCGATGGCCTTCTCTACATCAGTACCGGCGACGGCGGGAGCAGCAACGACAACAACGCCGGCCATACGGGCGGCAATAACACTCGACCCAACGGCATCTTGGGAAACGCCCAAGACAAGACCAACCTGTTGGGAAAGATCCTTCGCATCGGGCCCATCGGCACATCGCCCGGCGAATATCAGATCCCCGAGGACAACCCGTTTGTCGGCGACGGCGGCGGTGTCCGCGAGGAAATCTACGCGTATGGCTTGCGGAACCCCTGGCGATTCTCTTTCGACGATGGTCCAGGGGGAACCGGGCAACTCTTCGTGGCCGACGTGGGGCAAGGTGATTTCGAGGAGGTCAACATCGTTACCAACGGCGGGAACTATGGATGGCGAATCCGCGAGGGCCTTCACGACTTCGACCCGACGGCCCCCAACCCGGATAGCGTGCCCCTGTTAGATCCGATTGCCGAATACTCGCATCCGGGAGTGGGAGTCGGCACCGAGATCGGCCTCTCTGTCACCGGGGGGTTTGTCTATCGCGGAACCCAGTCGCCAGGACTCGTCGGCAAGTACATCTTCGCGGATTGGAGCCGGGAGTTCTCTGCCAGCGGCGATGAACTGCTTGGCGGGACGCTCTTGGGACTCGAGGAGACATCGCCAAACGACTGGGCCCTTTCGGTCCTCGACATCGAAGGGCTCGAGCCCGGCCAACCGCTAAGCCGCTACATCACCGCACTGGGCGAGGACGAGTCGGGTGAGTTGTACGTGGTCACGCGGGATTCGCTGGCCGCCAACCCGGATGTTGCCGGCGGCGTGATCTATCACCTGGTCGAAGTTCCGGAGCCCGGTTCGTTGATGCTGCTCGGCGCAGCTGCACTCGTTCTGCTGGTCGTATTAAGGGCGGCCAAGAAGTCGGGGTGGCTGACGGCATAGCGCAGCGGTGCCCCAGCTTGTGGCGATCGGGGATGCCGCCAGCTACGCGATTACTCCGCGCTCTCTGCAAGCCCGCGAAAGACCTCCTGACGTAGGACGTTGCGGCGCGAGGTCGTCGGGCCCGGGTTCGTGTCGTCGCGGAGAATGGCCACCATCATGTGGAACTTCGCGTCTAGGTCGTCGGCGTAGTGGACGATCAGTGCCTCGGGCGTCATCGGCGGTTTCGGCGAACCCCACTCGGGCAATCGCTGATGAGCGATGATCAGATGCTCGATCCGCAAGAGTGTTTCGGTGTCGATGTCCAACTCGGTCGCCGCGTCCCGGACCATGTCGCGTCCGATCAACAAGTGGCCGATCAGCGAGCCTTCGGCCGTGTAGGTGGTTCCTTCCGGCTGTTGGTCCAACTCGCGGAGCTTGCCGATGTCGTGCAAGATGGCCCCGGCAACGACCATGCCGCGATCCAACGGCGGCGTCATGTCGGGGTAGTAGTCCGCGTATTTCTCGGCCAGATGAAGGCACGTCCGCGTGACGCTCAACGTATGTTCGAGCAATCCGGCCGCATAGGCATGGTGATTGTGCCGAGCCGCGGGAGCCTGCAATAACTCGTCGTGATGCGCCCGAAGGATCGACTCGACCAATGGACCCAACGGCGTGTCACCGATCTGCTCACTGGCGATGGTCAGCAGTTCGTCAAACATGGCCTGCGGATCGAATCGCGATTGGGGTCGGCACATGGCCGGGTCGAACCCATCGGCCGCGTCGGCGTCGGTCGTCTCGCGGATTTTGTGAATTTCCAATTGCGGGCCGAAATTCGTCTCGCGATAGACGGCACGCAGCTTGTAGAAAACGCCGGGGGCCCATTGGCTCTTGCAATCGGCCGCCCAGGGCGAATTGTCCCAAATCGGGAAACTCACCTCGCGGCCGCTGTCGCGAAAGGCGACCTTGAAATAGGGGCTGCCCGTCTTCGTCGTCAACTCCTCCTTCGACGTCATCAGGAGGAAGAGATCGGCCTCTTGGCCGGAGGTCATTTCGGAAAGGCTGGCAATGGGCATGGAATTCGTGGATTTCAGGGTTCGGATTGGCTAGACCCTCACGATTGTAGCGAAGTGGGGGGCCACCGGACAATGGGTCGGCCGGCGAGTCGCTCGGATCCGCGAATCCGCTGAAGACGGCCGGTTCGGGCGTCCGAGAGTAGAAAAGATGGTTACCCCACGCCGAAAACCGACTCGTCCTCGACCGCCGCGGGCACGCAGCGTGGCCCAAACCCATCTCGAGGCGTTCGTCGAATATGCCGCCGGGGAGTGCCATCTGGCCGAGAATACCGTCGTGGCCTATCGCCGGGATCTGACCCGATTCTTCGTTTGGCTGGCCGGGCGGAGCGTTGTCAAGCTGTCGATCCGCGATCTGGCCGACTATGTGGGCTGGCTGCACGGCAAGAAGTTGGCCCCGGCGACCATTGCTCGGCATATCGTTTCGCTGAAGGTCTTCTTCCGCTATTTACAACTGGAGGGCGTGCTCGAGCACAATCTGGCCGAATTGCTCGGCAGCCAGAAACTCTGGCACCGCGTACCCCATGTGCTCAGTTCGCAACAGGTCAATCGGCTGTTCGAGAGTCCCGACGAGAGCGACCCGTGTTGGCGACGAGATCGGGCCCTGCTGGAATTGCTCTACGCCACCGGCTGCCGGGCGTCGGAACTCTCGAACCTTCGCATCCGCGACATGCACCTGAAAGAGAGCTTCTGCATGTGCCACGGCAAAGGCGACAAGGAGCGACTCGTTCCGCTGGGTGGCCGGGCCATCTGCGCCGTCGAGGCTTACCTCGAACACGAGCGTCCCCAACTGGCGGCGAAAAAGTCCTCGCCGAGCAATCGCGTGTTGCTCTCCTACCGCGGTCGCCGATTGCGTCGGGAGCGGATCTGGGAACTGTTGAAGAAATACGCCGGGCGGATCGGAGCCCCGGCGGAAGTCAGTCCCCATACGCTACGTCACAGCTTCGCGACGCACATGCTGGCCGGCGGCGCCGATCTGCGACAAGTCCAAGAGATGCTCGGACACGCCAGCATCGCGACGACGCAGATCTACACCCACGTCGACCCGTCGCGGCTGAAGCGAATCCACCGGCGCTTTCACCCGCGGGGGTAACGGCAAGCTGGTAGCCCATCGTAGCTGGCGTCTGCTACGGAATCGCGTAGATCATCCCCGTCATGGCGCCCGCCTGGAACAGTCCCGCACGCACGCTTAGCGGAATCGGGTCGAGCATGTACGGGGCACAACTACCCTCGCGATAGTGTCCCAACTCGTAGATGCACTCGTTCGGCGGATGGAGTCCCATCCTGTAGGGCAAGCTGGGAATGGTCAACAGGAAGTTGGCACCGGACATGACCGGCTGGACGATGGGGCCCCAGGAGTGACCGTGCCGCTCCAGATGAGCGTCCTCGAAGTAGAGCGGCTTGTGACACAAACCGGACGCCTTCCACATGTAGGTCGTACCCGACCAATGGGTTCGATCCAATATGGTCCCGGCATACATGGGAACTTGGCAGGACGGCGGCAAGCTGGCCCCCTTCAGCGTCTTCTCCGTCGGTGGATGAATGATCGCAAGTAGGTCGATTTCGGTCATCTTACCCAAGGGCTGCACTTCACAGCGCCGCTCGTCGTCCCGGCGAGTAAAGTCGGGTGTCCCGAATTGCCCGAAAGGCCGCTGAATCGGTTCGGGGTCCACGATTGGTTCGGGGTCCTCGATCGGTGCAGGGTCCACGATTGGTTCGGGGTCCACGATCGGTGCAGGGTCCTCGATCGGTGCAGGGTCTTCGATGGTCACCGGCGGCATTGTCCCAGGTCCATTGGAGCCAGGACCGATCACCGGGAAGTTGTCGGGGAACGGCTCCACGACCGGGCCGTCCAACAGGTCGTTATTGATTACCCCGGGTATCGCTAAATCGTTCGGCTCGCTCTGGGCTTCCGCAAACGGTCTTGTTATCGGGCCGACGTCAAGCTGGGCCGTACGCATTTGGACCAAACGCACTTGGGGTTCGGTGGTTCCAGCTGGCGTGACATGGGCCGCGGCAACCACTCGACGGTCCACTCGCGGTTTGCTCGGCCGATAAGGCAGCCACTTCAACTGGCCGCCGCGTTCGCCGGTCGAGTATCGGGCTTCCGACGCTGACTTTCGGCTCGACGAGTCCTCGGCCTGGATCGACGATGCCCAGTTGCTCAGTACCAAGGCAGCCAGAAGCGGCACGAGCCAAGCGATCGTCGGCGGGAAACTTACTTTGGAAAAGGGGTGGTCGGGGACACGACCTGGGGAGATACCCGACGGTCGCCTCGAGCGGCTAGGGGCCGTCGCCGGAGGAGTACTCCGTGCTGTAGTTTGGCGCTTCCTGCGTGATGGAAATGTCATGAGGGTGACTCTCCCGAACGGTTGCTGGTGAGACCTGAAGAAATCGAGCTTCCGTGCGCAATTCCCCGATGGTCCGAGTTCCACAATAACCCATTCCAGCCCGCAGTCCGCCCACGAGCTGATAAATAAATGCTCCCAACGATCCCTTAAACGGCACGCGACCTTCAACGCCCTCGGGGACCAGCTTGTCGGGTCGGCGAGCGGCCCCTTGTCGGTAGCGTTCGCTCGATCCTTTGACCATGGCCCCCATCGAGCCCATTCCGCGATAGACCTTGAAGATTCTCCCTTGGAAGAGGATCTGCTCGCCGGGGCTCTCTTCCAACCCGGCCAACAAGCCCCCCAACATGACGACGTGCGCCCCGGCCGCCAAGGCCTTGGTCACGTCGCCCGAATAACGAATACCTCCGTCGGCGATAATCGGAATCTGATGCTCTTCGGCGATTTCAGCCGCGCGGCTGACCGCCGAGATCTGCGGGACTCCAACTCCGGAAATCACACGGGTGGTGCAGATCGACCCGGGGCCAATGCCAACCTTGACGGCATCGGCACCGGCCTCGATCAAATCTAGGCACCCCTCCGCAGTGGCAATATTTCCGGCCACCACGTCAATATCCCACTCCTTCTTGATCCTTTGGACCGTTTCAATCACGTTGTCCGAGTGCCCATGGGCGCTGTCAACGACCAGGACATCGACGCCTTTGTCGATCAGGCTCCCAATCCGGTCAAAGTCATCGACACCGATGGCAGCTCCCACACGTAGCCTACCCTGCCCATCTTTGCAGGCCCGGGGGAACCGGCGCATCATATCGATGTCTTTGATCGTAATGAGTCCCGTCAGTCTGAAATCTTCGTCAACCAGCAGAAGCTTCTCCACCTTTTTTTCCATTAAAACCTTCTCAGCTTCCTCAAGCGTTACGGTCCCCGTGGCCGTTACAAGCTGTTCTCTGGTCACGGTGGCGGTGACCAGATGGTCACGAGTCATTACCTCGGAGATGGGCAAATCGGCCGTTTCCCCCTCGAGAAACCGCAAATCGCGCCGTGTGAGGATGCCAACTAAGCGGCCATCCTCTTGCGTGATAGGTAGCCCGGAGACGTTGTACTGATTCATCAAATCTCGGGCGTTGCCAATGGTAGCGGTCGGCCGAAGCGTCTCGGGGGCGATGATAATTCCATTGGCGCTCCGCTTGACCTTCTCGACCTCCTCGGTCTGTCGCTCGATGGAGAGGTTCTTGTGGATGATCCCTATCCCCCCCTCTTGAGCGAGCGCGATCGCCATCTCGCTCTCGGTGACCGTGTCCATGGGGGAGCTCAGGACGGGGATACTCAGGCGGATTCGCCGAGTGAGCCGGGTGCTGACGTCCACATCGGCCGGAACGACGTCGCTTCGCCGCGGTTCGAGCAGGACGTCATCGAACGTGAGACCCCGATATTTGATAACGTTTTCGCGCATGGCGAGCGATCCTCCGCTTTTTAGAAGTAGAATCTCACCATTATGCCCGTTGCGGCCGCAAATGCAATCGGCCCATAGCGGGGGCCGGATTCAGCGTTGCACAGAGCGATCGGTCGACTTGCGAGGTAGGAGCCGGCGGCGGAGCAGGGTGGTTCGCTCTCGGGCCGGCTCGATATCGTAGTCGAGCAGTTCGAGCGTGCTGCGACGGATCAGGCGTCCCTCGGAGTCCATCTCCTTAGACCGATAGCTGATGATCCCGCCCGGGATTTCCGGCGAAGTGATCGACCAGGTTCTGGCGGTTCCCTTCGAGTATCGGCGGAACGTCTCGACATCGACCGATGTCTTGATGTCGGCACTGACCTTGCAGGGCATGTCGAGCCGGACAACCGTAAAGGTCGTCTCGCCGAGCGTATTTTTCCCTTCCGGATCGGTCGTGACCTGCCGCTGTTTCAGCAGATAGGGCGCCACCGTTGCCGAATAGTAGATATCGGTCGTGGTCTTACCCGTTGGTCCGGCAAGTTCCAGACGAATGATCTTGCAGGGGACCCTTCGTCCCTCGATGGTGACCTCGCCGTCCCTGTCTTCCCCGGCCTGGAGATGTTCGCTGGGCGGCTGTCCGTGGAAGCCCTGTTGCACGGTTTGGAACTCGGGTTTCATCGGCTTTCCGCTGACATCGACGCAGATTTCCATCTCCAGCGTAACGCCGTCTTCGTCGACCTTCATCAGGGTCGTCGTGGTCTCCGTCGTGGTGGTACCGGCCACCTGTCCGTTCTCGTCGAGCGTCTCGCGGATCACTCGCACTTTCTTCCACGCCCCCGGTTCGAACCGTCCCCAAGAATGATGTTCCCGAGGGACGGCGACCTGCTGCGCGTGGCCGACACTTGGAGCCCAAGCCACGGCCAGAGACCCGATCAATAGGTGAAGAGGCAATCGTCGCACGATAATTCCTTCCAGTCGAAACCAGGGCGGCGAAGCGGATGCCCGCCGACCACAATGTAGCTTACCGCGCCGTGGTCCGCGAGTCCACGAGGTCGTGTTGCACCGTTTATGCCGAAGACGCCGACACCAGGTGAGCCATTGTATCACGCCTGCGCTTCAGGCTCACCTCGACAGGGTGGTTTGCAGGAGTTTTGACTCCGCAGCATATCCCCCATATGTATGGTAATGGGTGGCTGGCGGCATAGCGCAGCGGTGCCCCAGATCGCCACAAACTGGGGCACCGCTGCGCTATGCCGCCAGCCACCCCCGAACTATCGCTCGGTCTCTCGCAACGCGTCGACGGCCGCGACCAACTGCACGTCCTGACGGGGCATGACGCTACGGAGGTCCAACAGCAGCCGGTCTTGCTGAGTGCGCCCCACGACCGAAGGCGTTCCACCTCGCAACGCAGCGGCCAACCGGTCAACACTCATCGTGGCGGGTTTCAACGCGACGCACCAAGTGGGCAACTCCTGCGTCGGGACCGATCCGCCACCCAAGTAGGTCACCTCGGCAATCGGCTCCGCCTGGGCAACCGCCTCGGCAGCCGCGATTTGCGGAGCGAGCCGCTTAGCCCGATTCTCCAGGTTCTCGGTCGACGTGGTCAGCATGTGTAGCAGGGGGATCTCGCGCCGGGCCTTCTCTTCGTCACGATACAGACGCAACGTGGCCGCCAGGGCCGAAAGCGTCAGTTTCCCAACTCGCATTGCCCGGGCCATCGGATGGGCCTCGATCCGAGCGAGCAGCTTCTTGCGGCCCACGATGATGCCACACTGGGGACCGCCCAACAGCTTGTCGCCGCTGAACATCGCCACGTCGGCACCGGCCGCAATGCTCGCTCGGGCAACCGGCTCGCCGCGGAAACCAAACTGCTCGAAGTCGATCAGCGCGCCGGAGCCTATGTCGTGGATGACCGGCAGCCCCTTGCGATGGCCCAGTTCGGCCAGCTCCTTGATCTGAACACTACTGGAGAAGCCGACGACGACGAAGTTGCTCGGGTGGACCAACATCAAGGCAGCCGTCGATTCGCAGACGGCCTTCTCATAATCGTCGAGCCGAGTCCGATTCGTCGTTCCCACCTCACGGAGCACGGCGCCGCTAGCGGCCATGACATCGGGCAGTCGATAGCTGCCGCCGATTTCGATCAGTTCGCCTCGCGAGACAACGACCTCGCGGCCCGCGGCCAATGCGGCCAGTGTGAGCATGGTCGCACCGGCGTTGTTGTTCACGACGATCGCCGCCTCGGCGCCGGTCAACTCCTTGAGCAGCCCCTCGACGGCCAGGACGCGGCGAGATCGGTCGCCGGTGGCCAGATCCAGCTCGACGCTGGCGTAGTCCTTGGCCAGCGCGACCATCTCCTCGATGGCCACGTCGGCCAGCGGGGCCCGGCCCAGGCCGGTATGTAACAGGATACCCGTCGCATTGATCACCGGTCGCAGAGCCGGCACTTCGTCCGCGGCGATTCGCTGGGCAATTCGATCGGCCAGCTCGGAAACACTGGGCAAGGTCTTCTCCGAGGCGGCCGTTTGTAGCTCGGTTCGCGTTTCGTCCAGCACAGCCCGGACCGTGGAAACCACCGCGTTGTGGCTGATCCGATCGACCAGTCTCTTCAACGGGGGGCTTTCCAGCAAATCGCTAACCGACGGAATGTTCCGCAATGGATTCGGTGACATGACAGCTCCCATCCTCTCTTACAGTTTCACGCTCCACTACCCCGTAGCCGAATATCGCCCTGCCGCCGCGTAAAGCCGATCCGATCGAGGTACTCACACAAAGGTACCGCATACTTTCGGGTAGTCTTCAGGATCTCGCGGATTTGGCTGATCGTCAAGCCCTGGCCATCGGCGAGTCGCTCGGACAGGGTCTCGCGCATTTGCCGTTCGAGCTCCGCTTCGAGGACAAAATCGCTGGAAATCTCGACCAGAAGGCCATTGGCGACCGCCAATTGGATCAGCTCGGGCACCGCCGCCCGATTGTGGGAAACCCGGGCCTTGATGTCGGCCACCGAGGGCGGCTGGAAATCGGCCTCGGCGACCATCCGGACGATCTGGTCGAACAGGGCCCGTTCCTTCTTCGAGAGTTTCGGTCCATGCCCGGCCAAGCCGATTTGACGATCGGTCAGCGTAATTTGCCCGGCCGCGGCCATCCGCTCCAACAGGGCCCCGATCAGGGCATCGTTGTGAAGATAGCCGAATCGGCTGGCGAGTTGGGCCCGATCCAACCGCATCCGCAACGGATACTGCTGGTGCATCTTCTCGAGCAGGCCGACGACCCGGCCCGCCAACTCGTCGAGGATCAATCGGTGGACGTGCATCGTTCGCGTGGGCGACATGGCGATATTCACCAGATCCCCCCGGTCGGCCAGCTTGTGGCAGACTTCTTCGACGTCGTCGACGCCGGCGGTCCGCGTGAGTTCCTTCGGCTGCCAGGGCCGCCATCCGGCGAAGTACAACGCGGCGGAAGCTCGACACGCCGGATCATCCGACCAAAGGTCCTCGAGATGTTTCAGCACCGCCGTCTCGCCACGTCGGAGCCTTCCTGCGGCCGGATCGAGCACCTGACCACCCCCGATGGTGAAAACCGGGGACTCGCTACGAACGACAAAGGGCTGGCTCCAAGTCGATACGGCCGGCTCGCCGAGAAAGACCTGTGCCGGGGCCCACTCGCCCGGAGCCAAGCGGTCGCGATCCAGCAGCACGACCCGGGCCATCAGCTCGGCGGTGCCTAGATGGATTCGCACTCGAGTCCGATTCTTCAACGGCCGGGGAGCCGACTCGATCAGGTTCAACCGAACCGAGAGTCGTCGGCTCGGCACCAGATGACCCGGCGAGGCCAACTCGTGGCCGCGTCCGATCTGCTGTGGAGGGATACCGGCCAGATTGACGGCGGCTCGTTGGCCACGACGGATTTCCTCGACGTGGCGTCCATGGTTCTGTAGGCCACGGACCCGAACGCGGCTTTCACCCGGCTCGATGTCCAATTCATCACCGAGACGGACCTGGCCGCTGAGCACGCTTCCGGTGACGACCGTTCCGTGTCCGGCCATGGAGAAGGCCCGATCGACGGCCATACGAAATGGTCCCGTCTCGGCGCGATCTCTTGTTCCGGCGGCCAATTCAGCGGCATGACTCAGCGCGGCACGAAGTTCGTCGAGTCCCTCGCCGCTGACGACGCTGGTTCGCACGATCGGGGCATCGGCCAAGAACGTGTCGGCCACCAACTCGCGGACCTCTTCCTCGACCAATTCGATCCAGTCCGACTCGGGCAGGTCGCACTTGGTCAACGCGATCACGCCGACCTTCAGATCCAGCAGGCGAAGGATCTCCAGATGCTCGCGAGTTTGCGGCTTTACGGAATCATCGGCGGCGACGACCAACAGGGCCAGATCCGTTCCGGTGGCTCCGGCCAGCATGTTCCGCACGAACCGCTCATGGCCCGGCACATCGACGATCCCCAACCGATAGTCACCCAACTCGAGCTCGGCGAATCCCAGTTCGATGGTAATCCCCCGCCGCTTTTCCTCGGGCAATCGGTCGGTATCGACGCCGGTCAGCGCCCGGACCAACGCCGTTTTTCCATGGTCGATATGCCCGGCAGTTCCCAGAATCAGATCGATACTCATGCCCTCATTGTAGGGCGATACGCACCGACGGGCCAGGGGTCGTTGTAACTACGTTCGCCAGAACGTGGTCGTAATCCTTGGATGCCCCTCCCCACGTTCTGGCGAACGTAGCTACCCGAAGTCGCAGGACTCCGGGCTACGAACTTGTCACTCCCAGTAACTGGCCAACAATCGATCAACCGCCTGTTCGGCTGAACTGGTGTCGGAGTCGCCGGCGGTCGGCGATTTGCTGATCTCGTCGAGTGAGATCAACTCGTCAAGCGTCAAGTCGGTCGGTTCGGCCATCAGGGCGTCTAACGCGGGGGCTGCCAATTCCGGAGGAACCGGGGCTGGAGCGCTGGTGAACTTGTTCACGTTCCAGATCATGAAGTCTCGAACGTCGGTCACACCATTCCCGTCGAAATCGCCCGTGGTCCAATCCGTGCCGCTGGTGAACTTGTGGACGTTCCAAACCATGAAGTCGCGAACATCGGTCACGTCGTCCAAGTTGGCGTCGCCGGCGTGAAGGTACATGTCGGTCGTGCCGGGGGACGGCGCCGCCGCAATCCAACTGACCGAGGCATGGCCCCAAAGAAGGTCCGAACGCCGCGTCAGCGAATCGCCCGGGCCGGGAGCCTCGCCGACGATTTCCGGCCAAGGAGCCGTCGTGTAGTAGCGGACCTCGTCTTCGAGAATCCGCGGGATGTCGTTGCCCAACGGTATGCCGGGACGCTCCAGCCGAACCCGTTCGCCGCCGTTGTCCAGCACCCCCTCGAACGGGCCGGCGATCTCGACCGCCCCACCGAGCCCATAATAGTTGCGGAACATGGTCGGCACGGTGCGGTCCCTCGGATCGAACGAGACGACCAACAATGCTTCGCCCGGCAAGAGCTCGGTGGCCGAATCGAAGTCGAAATCGACGCCGCCGCGTATCCGCCAATCGGCCAGCGCGACCGTCTGATCGGTCGGGTTGTAGATCTCGACGTACTCGAAGTCGTCGTGCCCCGTTTGGCCGACCGGGTCGAACATCAGCTCGCTGATCACGAGCGGCCCGACGCGAGGGCTGGCGTTCGCCTCGCCTTGTGACTGGGCCACCATCGGATAGAAGTGGACGACTCCCGAGTCGGCGGCCACGCGGCCAAACGACTCGCTCGCAGCCGCGGCGCCGAACTCGACATGGTCGACGAATCGGGTCGCCTTACCCGACGCATCCCCCTCGAGCAGCCAAACGTGATCACCCGATTGCGAATTCAAGGCGAACGGCTGTTGGCCCGCGGCGGGCTGAGCAGGATTGAAATCACTCTCGTCGAACACGAGATAGCCGCCGGCTGCGATCACCGTGTCCGGGGCAATCCGATACTTCCGGAAGTTGTTGCTCGAGTCGCTTAGGAACCAGCCGCCGACGTTGATCGCCGCGCCGGTCGTGTTGTACAATTCGATCCAATCGAGCGCCGCCCCGTCGCTCTGCGAGAGGACTTCGTTGACGACGACGCCTTCGAGTGGCCCCGCGCTGGCCGTGCCGGGCGAACCGAGCAGCTCGGGACTGCTTCGCCAGTTGGTCGCATCGGCCAGGAAGATGTTGATCTCGGGCAGAGTCGTCGGCAGGGCGGACGGATCGGTCAGTTCGAGTGTCGCACCGGTGTCATCAGCCCGGCCGGGCCATGCGCCGGAGTCGTCGTAGGCGAATTGCAGGATCGGAGCGCCGAAGCGGTCCTCGATCGCGAGCAGCTCGCCGCCGTTGTCCAGGCTCCCGGTCCACACGCCGGTCGGCACGATCTGATCGCCATATCGGGCCGCAAACGCTTCGAGATTCGAGGCCAAGACGATCCGCTCGCCGGCCGCCAATTCGGTGGACCCAACGTCGCCGAAATCGAAGGTAACACCGTCGGTCAGTTGCATGCGATCGAGTTCGATCGTCTGATCACTCGTATTGAGCAGTTCGATGAACTCGAAATCGGACGCCGTCCAATCGACCTCGGCCACCGGCTGCCGGTCCAGCTCCTCGTCGGTCGGGTCATACGGGTTGTAGTTCACCTCAGAGACCACAACGGTCCCAGCCATCGCCGGATTCCCCACCACATAGTCGGCCACCATCGGGGCGGACCATCCGCCTTCGGGGTGCCGGTCGCCGATCCACGTTCCTCGGATCGACCAGGCTTTTCTATCCCAGGCCCGGGCCGTGACGACGGCCGTCTCGTTCAGCGTGATGGGTGAACCGTCATAGAGAATCGCATTCGGAGAGGCATCGCCGCCGAACCGGCGAGGATCGGTGCCGTCGAGCGTGTAGTAGATTCTCGTGTTGGCCGGCGGGGGGGTCGCGAAGCTCAGGTTGAACTGGAAGCCGGGCTCGACGATTTGGGGGCCCTTGCTGAATCTCGGGAGCGGAAGAAACTGGTCGTCGATCCACTCAATCCGCTGGTGAAGCCAGTTCCTCATGTGATTTATTTCCCCCATCCAGCCGCCGGAATTGGGGGCCTTCTGGGACCATTTCGCAAAGTTTCGATTGGCGGCGGCCAGACTAATCTCGCCGACATGTCCATCGATGATCGCATCGACGTTGGCCAGACTGAGCACGTCCTCTCGAACCTCGAACCAGCGGTCGACAAATGCCTGGCCGAAGTTGGGATCGCGAAACAGCTTGGTCCACCAGTTGTTGTAGGTGAAATGGTCGGTGGCGTCGGTGGTTTGGGGGTTCCATTGGGTTGGGCTGCTTGCCCGGCCGTCATCATCGCAGCCCATGGTTCGGTCAAAGTCCCAGATAGGACCGGCGGCCACTCCGCCGTCGCGATCCTTGTAGAAGTAGCCGCTAAGACGTAGCGAGTCGGGGTTCTTTGGAATCAGGTTCAACCAAATGTGGTCGATCCACGCACCGACGTCGATATACTTCGCGTAGCCGTTGACCGGATCGTACGACTGGGGGCCGTTGAGTACCGAGTTGAACGTATTGAGGTAGTTTCTCAGGTAGGTCTGCTGCTGGGACGTGACGACCAACTCGGGGTCGACGTTCTTCTCTTTCGGGTAGACATTGTAGAGCTTGGGATAGCCGCTGACCGAGAAGCCGGAGTCCCCCGGGTCGGCCCGGTCGCGCTTGAATATGTATCCGCCGGAGACTTCCGGCGGCCTGTCGTCGAGCCGGGTCAAGCGTTCGACATCGACCCGATCTTCGCCCTGTTTGATCTTCTCCATGAAGACATAGACGCCCTGGTAGTCGCTGTAGGAAAGAGGAACGCCTTTTCGCGTATGTGTGAAGACCTCGACGAACCGGCATCGGGCAGCCCAACGGCCCATCTGGCGACTGATCTCGTAGATAAACGCATTGCGGTTCAACGCTCGGTCAAACCTGTATGGAGCGTAAAGGATCCAATCGGATTCGGCGGGCATCCCCAGCGGCGAGATATCGATGTCTTCGTTGTCTTCTCCCCAAGCCTCGACCGCGTAGTTCTTCTTCGGATGGCCTTGCGAACTGGATCCGCGGTATCGTAAGGCGGCCCGCGTTTGCAGGGCCGGGTCGTCGGTCAGTTGGGTCCAGCCGTCGATCGGCTCGAAGATGGCCATATGGGCCGACGTGTAGCTGCTGGAGTTGAACGAGCCGAAGCCGAACGTGTCGATGATGACGACCGGCAACTCGGACCTGAAGCTCTGGGCGTTGGCAGCCAGGAAGACGTAGGACTGCGTAACAAGTGCCCCCGGCTGGAATCCCGGCTCGTAGACGCGCACACGGATCTGTGTGGATGTGGTGATCGTGATCGGGTCGGTGTAGAGCGTAGACCGATCGGTCGGCTCGTTGCCGTCGAGCGTATAGCGAATCTCGGCCAGTTCGACCCCGGTGGTAATCTCCAATAGGAATTGGCCGGCATACGTGCCGCTCTCCTGCGAGAAGATCGGCATGGCTCCGGACATGGGGGCCACGTTGAGTCTACCCGGTGAGGGCTCGGACATATAGTTTTCCGCGGAGTTAATACTCACGGCCCTGATCACGGGCGAGATCAGGAAATCGCCGTCGGCCACATGGTCGTTGAGCCCCTGGATCGCCAGCATGTTCTCACCCGCTTGAAGCAAGCCCTCGGAGACGGGGATGTTGAAGCTCTCGAAGACCCCCGCGGAAGACTCCGACCGATCGGACAGAGCGGTCGAATTCCACTGAGCCGAGGCGGGGGCGTTGCGCCGGGCAACCTCCTGGCCGTTGATGTAGGCCACGAACCCGTCCTCGTACTGCATCTGTAGCTGCAACGAGCTATAATTCGCCGGATCGATCACGTCCAGTGGGAAGCGAAGCCAGACCGATGCATTGACGTTGCGGACTTCCGCCTCGATACCCGTCCTGACGAACTGCCCCAGGCCATTGACGTCGCCGGTGAATCCGACACCCGCGCGTGGCGCCGGGCCGCCCTCGCCGGGAAACGGAGTGAGCAGATCGCCGTTCGGAAGGCCCTTGGTTCCATCAAGCTCGCCTGGAAATGGATCCGGGACCCAATCGAAGTCGGCCTTGTCGTTGTCGTCGGCGTTCCCGATTCGCGTCAAGGTGCTTGCCACGGCAGGGTGCTCGGGACACGCCTCACCGCTCCAGGCATCGCCGAGTGAGATGGTGAAGCCGTTGACGACGACGCTCATCGTGGCGATCTCGTCCTGCGAGTAATTCCACACGACAAAATCAACGACGTTGCCAAGGTCGTCGACAATCATCACCCAACCGGATCCCGTTTTCGGCCACCAGATGTCTTCCCCCCACTTGGGATCCGTGGTGTCGTTGCTCTTGTCATCGGAGCGGAAGAGGACCTCGTCGACCGCCATGGTTTCGTTCAGAGCCCATTCGATGTTGTTGGGGCCGCCTGCGGCATTGATATCCGGCGCACGCGGACTTCCCACCAACGCTGCCCAATTCAAGGCGACCACCCAACCGTCCGTATCGGCGACGTATCCGCCGACGTTCTGGATCTCGACGAAATCGACCGTGCCCGTGCCGACCTCGGTTATCTTCACCGGATTGGCCAGCAGGCTATCGATCCACGTCGAGTCGTCGAAATCGGGGTCAGTCCAATGGGCTCCCGCCCCATCCGTAGCATCCGCCGGGCCGGTGGGAACAAGGTACGTTAGGTTGGCCCCCTCCGCCATCACGGTTACGATGTCTTGCGTCAAGCCGTAAGACACGTCCTTGTGTTGCGCGGGATAGTTCAGATAAGAATGGATAGGCGTGAAACCATCGGAGTCGACCAAGACGAGGTCTCCACCGGAATCGGCCAACCCGAAATTCGTGTGCAATTCGCCTGCCGGGTTTCGATAGTTCTTCCCCGAGGCGAAGACGACCCGATACTCGCCCGGATCGATCGAGACGTCGGGAAACTTCCACTGGGTCAAATCGTTGCTGGTATCGGTCAGATACCAACCATCGAGATCGACCACGGCAGCCGTCGGGTTGTAGATTTCGAGCCACTCGGGATAGTTCCCATCGACATCTCGCAACGTGCGATCGTTATCGGCCATGAACTCGGAGATCACCAGCGAGGTGCCGTTCAGAACGAGCCGCGGCTCGAGCGTTTCAAAGCGGAGTCGGCTATCGGCCGCCTTCGCAAGCCGACCGGTTGGTTTTTGCATTGCGCTCCGTTCAGCGCGCGGCTTCCACTTCAGGTAATCGAACACAACTGCCTCCGGCGATCTTGCCTAAGTTGAAAAGACTATCCCAACCGTTCAGTTTAGGCGAAATATGCCGAAAATGCAAGCATTACACAGGCCATACCCCCTCAATCGGTGGGCGAAATAAGGAGCTGACCCGGCTGTCTGGTTAGAGACACTCATCGAGCCTGCGATGTCTTGGGGTACATTGAACCCGTCATCGTGCCTGGCTACCCACTGCCGTAGCAGCGCTCGGTGCCGGTTCAACTCGTCTTTCATGCCGTCATCGCGGGCCAGATGCCCGTGGCACCCGCCCACGTTTACTCTATCCCGGGCAAACATGCCCACGCAAGCGTGGAGCATGGCACCCAAAGAGAGCGGCACGGAACTTACTTGGCAAGACATCGGCGGGAGATTCTTCCGATTGGGTAAGAACTGCGGGGTGCCATCTGACGATTAAGAACTTCGCCGCATCGGATCGAAACGTAAAAGAGCTACAACCGGACCATGGAGGGCCCTACGATGATATGCGCATGGCGGCGCAACCGCAAGAGTTGGCGTCTATTGATTCTCGCCGCAATGGTGTTACCGTGCAGCGGCGGATGTGTTTGGGTGGTGGCCGGGTTGGCCGGCGCCGGCGGAGCGGCCTATGTCATGGGTGACGCCGAACGCCTCTATCCCTACCCGATCGACACGGTCTGGGCCGCCAGCTTGGACGCCCTGGCCGAGACCGGCGTGGCCGTGACCTATCATGGCCGCGATCAACTCACCGGGAGAATCGAAGCCCGAACTGCCACAAACCAGCGGATCAAAATCCACTTGACCGCGCTGGGTGACTCGACCGAAGTCAAGATCCGAGTGAACACCTTCGGCGACGAGCAAATCACCTCGGCCATCGTCGGGCGAATCGACAGTCGCCTGCCGCAAGGATATGTGGCACTGTCCGGCGAACCGGCCATGTAGCCGAGAATAGCGGCATTCACGCGACTTGGGTGCCATGGCCACGCTTGTCGTGGCCATGCTCGGATGCAGCAAAGCATGCCCACGCAAGCGTGGAGCATGGCACCCGCTCTGCTGCCACGAAAGACCGCATGAATGCGGTCACTACGAACCTGCTCACTACGAACCATCGACTGCCTTTTCGTAGTCGATCGGGTAGTCGGGCGGATCGCCGCCGTCTGCTTGCAGATAGTGTTCCATCCAGCGCAACAGCCGCAGGTTGTAATCGAGCCGTGCCGCCGCACGTCGATTGCCGTGGCCCTCGCCCGGATAGAATACCAATCGGACGGGCGCTTGGCCGAGCGTCTTCAGATGCCGATACAGCTCCATCGATTGGGAAGGGTGAACCCGAGGGTCGCTCTTCCCGTGCAGAATGAGTGTCGGCGTTCGATTCTTCTCGACGTGGCGGATCGGGCTCCGCTCAATGTAGTAGCTCCAATCGTCCCAGAGCCGCTTGCGATGGTGGACCAGATACATCTCCTCGGGGATATCGGTCGTGCCGATCTTCGAGACGT
>SDBT01001606.1_pt1 | contig 40108 bp, 66 predicted proteins | sample 2277101 | NCBI WGS metagenome assembly SDBT01 (sample SAMN10404973, study PRJNA504765) | marine sediment metagenome | isolation source: marine sediment core GS10_PC15, 103 cmbsf | place: Arctic Ocean: Southern Knipovich Ridge | collected 2010 | reverse complement strand
CAAAATATAACTTAGAATTCTCTCCTAAACTTCCTATTTCACCATATATCCTTGCTAAAGGGCCACCGCCGCCGAATTGTGCATTCGAGTTATAAAATTCAAGCATTGGATGACTGGTCGCTTTCCAACCAGTGTCAACTATCCTCAAACCATCATAGTTACCCTCCCCTATCTCTCCAGCATCAATATCAAGTATATAATCTGGCGTCCTCCCAATGCCAACTTTTCCTGTTAGATAATTGATAGACATAACAGGTTCTGTATCTAAAGAACCTCCACCACCTATTTCCAACCTGCTTCCTCTTACATTTATTTGAACAATATAAGCCCCAGTTTTTCCACGCAACCATATACCTTTATGTCTATCTTCAATGGTTGCTGTGTCACCAGTTATATTAAGTGGAGCCAACATATCGGTTGCAGTTCCAATGTTGACCCTATGATTCACTGCATCTACTACGAGGGTAGTTGTATCAACAATAAGAGAAGTACAATCTGTTGCATTAAGAGAAGCAGTTGCAGTTCCAGTCTGCGAGATATTGCCTGTTGTTCCAATTCTTGTATCATTCACATCATCGCCCATAGAAGCATCGCCTGTAACGTGGAGGGTATAAGTCGGGGCAACATTAGAACCTATTCTAACGCTTGTGGTTATAAAGATATCTGTATCGTTCCAATCAAGAACAACCGTTCCGGCCAGGCGGTCTCTTAAAGTCCTGTCTCCATAACCAACAGAACGAGTATTGTCAACGTCTAAAAAAATCCTGTCGTCCCAATCAACAGAAAGAGTACCATCAGCAGCAGCAAAAAATCTGTTCTCCCAATCAACGCTCTCAATCCCCATACTATCTCTTAAAATTCTATTTGCAGTATCTATTTTATCAGTGACAAATACATCTCCCGCTGTTAATAAGTTTGTTATACTGGCATCGTCAGTTGAAGTAAGCTGTTCTGCCTGAACCGTGCCCGTGGCCGTTACAGAAGCACAGCCAATCGCACCGGCTCTAATAACATTTCTGGTGTAAAAATCAAGCTCTGTCGTACTGTCCCAGCCCAGCATTTCGACTGAGCCGTCACTACCATGAAGAATACGATTCCTCCAATCTATTGAAAGTTTACCGATGGCATCAGCTAATTGTTCAAGTTCCGTGTCAATTATGACAGTATCACCTGAATCGATTATACCACCATCAAATCTCCCTGTTCCGTCCGTTGTTAAATTCCCGCCTGTTATAGACAGTGTGCCATCTGTGAAAGTGCCTGCCGTTACTGTTCCCGTATAAGTAACATCTACAGAGCTTATTCGGGCTTTGTGAACTACTCCTCCGTAGTTGTACATAAGATATGTTTTGTCAGCATCGTTCGTGTCCACCCAAAATATCGTCTCTGCTGTGTCTATACCAGTAGCCCCAGCACCGGCAGAGGGTTCCCCGTTTTGTGCTAAAGTGCGGGGATAGAAACCAGCTGAGCCGGCAAAACTTGCATTTCCAGCAGTATCTATCCTAAGAAAATTTGTAGTATTTCCAAGATGCAACGAATCGGAAACATCAATAACTCCATTCGTCCCATCGCTGTATATTTCGAGGTCTGCCCCGTTAATTCTTATTTTTCCGCCAGTTGGGAAAAGAACATTTCCGCCATTGTTGAGTAGTTTCAAATCACCGTAAGTTGAACTCGCTCCATCGTTCCTTGTGGTTATTTCAATATGCCCACCTGTCTCGGTTGATGCTCCTTGCCCCCCGATAATTCTTGTTACCGGCCCAGTACCTGATGTAGCTGTTCCTCCCTTAAATTCAGCAAGCCCATCATCACCAGCTTGCACTGACATTGCACAACCTGATTTCAGTAAGCCGACTTGATTTTTGTCTGTGTAAAGGCGTAACCAACAATCACCTTGTGCATCATTTCTACGGTAAATCCATAAATTTCCCCCATCGACAGCATCGCCAACATCAGTATCCCCAAAAAATAATATATTGCCTTGCACATCAGGCATTATTTTAAGGTCACCTTCAGAATTGAAAATCTCATTGCAATCGATAATATCAGCAATTAAAGTACCTGTTAAAGTGGGATTGGCTGAAAAGACCAAAAGACCCGTACCCGTCTCGTCACCTATCGCCGCTGCGACCTCAGCAGAAGTATCAATATCTATTGTTGAACCACCGGTGATACCCACAATACCGCCGTAACCGCTCACATCAGCTTCCAACCCGCCTCTCTCGTGGTCTATCACCGTTCCCTGCCACACACCAGTCGAAATCGTGCCTAACTCTGTAATGAACGTTGTAGCCTGCCAATCAGGAAGCCCACTCGCAACCCTCAAAATCTCGTTTGACGCTCCTATCGCCAAGTCTTCCCATTTGGGCGTAGCGTTACCGAATATAATATCGCCCTTAGTAACGTCTGCGCCTATAGCGTCATCGTGGGTAACTGACAAAATCGAGTGTGTTCCCGCGACAGCATTGACATCAACAAAACTCAATACCCCTAAACCATTGGTAATTAAAGTCTGCCCGCTTGAGCCATCTGCAGGAGGAAAAACATAATCGACACTCTCGGACATTGACGGCGAAGCAGATATAGAGAATGTATGTGAATTATTATTCCAAATCCACTTAGCACCATCTACATTCAGCTCTCTGTCACCAACAGTCCCAAAAACTAAAGGAGCAATTAGTAAAATTAAGAACCAGCGGCTGTATCTACAGTTGTCCATGTTCCTGACTCCCTGTGTTCCAAAACCCAATCTACGCCATCTCGACCCATACGCCACGTCCCGTCCGTGTCCTTATTACCGAAATATACAAACCCATCGGCATCAACCTGAATCGTTGCTACATCCTGCCACAGCAATCTTAGGTACCTATCAAGTTCCTCGTATAGTAATCGAAGCTCGTTTTTTATGTCCTCGACCTTATTCGATTTAAGGTCGTTGGCACTTCGCAATCGTATTGTTTTGGGAGTTCTCATTAACGGTCATCATCAAATTCGAACTGACGAAAAATCATTCCTATAAACTCCATCTGGCCGGTACTTTCCAATTTGAACTGAAAAGACTTAGCTCGTTTATCGAATGGTACGTGAACTATAATTGTCTCCGGTTCGTCTGTATCGATAAAAGAAGCCGTCCCAAGCAGTTGCCAACTTTTTTCGGTATCCCGTTTTGCGTAAAGTGTTGCACTGCCGGACGACTTCCTGTTGAAAATTAAATCCACGCCGTTATTAACGCGTTTGAATAAATTAAGTGACTTTGGAGTCGTTAGAGTCGTTGAGAAAATTAACGTACCTGTGAACAACTCGCCATCGTCGTTATCTGCGCGATGTAAATCGAATGTATTGCCCAGATAATCAGAGGCTAAATCAAGTGGGAAGCCTTTTCTATTTCGCGATGTATCATAAATCAGCCAATCAATGCCCCATCCTGGATAACCAGTCCCGCCATCTGCTATTGCTCCATACGGCAAAGTGTCGTAAGTAAATGCTTCTTGTTGTGTGTAATCGCCAAAGGCACGAACCGGGAACTTATGAATAACGGTTCTCAGGCTATCTGGATGGAACGAAACTATTGTATCGTTTGTATCCGAACTGCCACTCGGCAAAGAAAACCAAATATCCTCAAACTCGTCAATATAGGTAGCCTGTATAAATTCTGACTTTGCCGTATTCAATCCTTTGACTGTTATATCCGCTAATGTGCTTATTGGCGTAGGCGTGTTTATCTCGCGGATAGTAAGATCAGAAGCTATCCAATACAATCTTCCGGCCTTGTCGTTTACCAAACTATCGGCGGACAGATTGCCGACTTTTATAGTGTATTCTTCCCACTCAAATACGGTATCTGCTGTGACTAACCAGCTACGGTGCATACTATCGTCTTTAGATATTACAAGATTATCACCATGCAACGCAAATCCCATAAGAGCACCTGGCGTTGTATTAAAATCTTTTGCACCTGCGTCACTTGGACCATTCTCGTCAAAATCAATAGTTGAGCCACCTGTACTAAACCCAGCCCACCGCTCACGCTGTCTATGAACAGTACCATCTTCAGTGGTATAGCCTAAAATCAAATATCCATTATAAGAGGTTATGTGTTTGCACTTTGTAAGAAAAGTTGTTCCGTCTGCTATATCAATACCATTATCTGTGTCATCAAGAGCAACAAAATCATTAGCTACGCTGCTATCAACGTTCCACCACAGTACAAAGTCAGAATTATTGGTAGCGACCACGTTCCTAAGATGGTCGGTAATCTCCCACCTCTCAACGTTATCAGAGTCTCCCCCAGCGTCACCTACAGTAAATTTTACGGTCATAGACTTGTTTGAGTTGAGCCATAACAGAATATGATATTTAGTTCCTAACAGCAGATGTTCCGTGCCCGTCCCTTGCCTTATGTGACGGTGGTATTTTATGACCGGCGTTGCCCCGACAAAAACATTACCAGCAGTATCGCCATTCGCTATCACTTCCGCCGTTACTATTGTCGAAGTTGACGGCAGAGAAGCTACTGTGTAAGTGATATTGTTGTCTTCGGTAGAGTGCCCGTTAATCCTTATGGTAGCACCGACAGTCAAAGCCGTATTGCCAACCGAGTGGTCTCCGGTTATTGTAATGGTTTTAGTGCCGGTAACTATACCAGCTATCGCATAAACATCAGTCGGGGTTTTTATCTTCACCGATTCGCTGTCAAACAAATCAGGAAGTCGGCCTCGGAGCCTGTCATAGCGCCCGTATCGTTCGTGTACGTTCTCCGAACCCTTTGCCATAAACGCCTCTGACAAAAGGACGGTGGGCATGTTTTCAGCTATACCCAACTTCGGACTGATTATTGCAAAATCAGGCATTAGAAAGACTCAATTACCTGCCATTCAACGATTATACTGCCTGAGCCGACTCCTCTGGTGAATGTTACTGTAGTGTCATTCGTTATAGCACCCCTGACAGCACCTGCATCACCAGCTATAGCCCCAGCATTAGAGTTTGAAAATGTAAACTCTAAAACTGACTTGTCTTTATCCCAAGTACCACTACCGGTAGCTGATGTTGTGCCTGTCATTGTAGCGTTGCCGTGATGAACAGCTTTTATCCCACCACCAAAACTTGCACCCATAGCCGAAAGCACAAACACGAACAATATGACGCTAAGTAAGGCGGTCGCAACCGTTTGTCTAAACATTTTCATAATAGCTCCTTTAATCTTCTATATCCCAAATTCCCACCTGGTCAGTTATCTGCCACTCGCCGGAAGTGGCGTTGTTCCACGTTATAGTTATTGAACTTCCTACTGTTGAAGATGATATGTACTTGTCCGCTGTGCTCGACTGAGTAAAATCTACAAAATTTTCCGACCCGTTTGGGTCAATACGAAGTCCGTCTGTATCAGTGACAATAAACGATACTTGATTGTTCACTGCTCCAGCAGTCAAAGTAATGGTAACAACGGCAGTCGCTCCTGTATTAGTGAAAGACTGATTGCCTAATAAATCTCCTGCTGTTATTGCGTAATCTTCAGTCTTTGCAGTTAGCAAATGCCCTATAGCGGATATTCCGCCACTGGTAAGCTGTACCTCGTTTTCGCTCTCATCCATAAAATGAAGTTCGGCTATACTGTCAACATCTTTCGTGTAAAGCCGTGCTTCGTTTTCGTCTATACTCGATGGTGTCGAGTTTGGGGCCTGGAAACTGATAAACCTATGCTTGCCGGAATCAGCATCAGACACTTCAGTGCCCGTCAATGGCCAGTAATGGTCAACGTTTTCCCGTTCCTGAACAGCAGATTTAATCTCACGCATCCTGTCATCAGCTTCTGCTGGGTCGTCTGAACCTGCTGGTGTAGCTGTGTCATAAGTATCAGAAAATGTAGTTGCGTAAGCTACGCCGATACAGAAACCAAAAACTAAAGTTAATATGATTAGTAGTTTCCTACGCATCGTCGTCCTCCTTCTTCCATTTCAACGGGCCTTTGGCTACTGACCGGCCATAAACTGAATATGCCAAAGCACCGAGCAAGCCAATGTCTTTTGCTGTTTCAGTCTTTTTACCCACATGGTCGTGAATCGTATCATAAGTTTTACCAATGGTCTCTTCGCCAACGCCGAGCAAGTTCAACAGTATCAAAACCATCCCAACCATCAGCCCACGAATTGTTTTTGACTTCACTATTTCCTTATTCATAATATCTCCCTATGTTAAAGGTATTGCATTATCAATATCATCAGCACTCGATTTAACCGTCAGAACGGCAGCTTTGATTTCGTCAAACTTCTCATTTATCCGTTTGACCTTGTTGTAGATTGACGTTAAGTTGACTATGACACCCGGCTTGTACCTGCCGGATATATGAGGTCTGCCGGCCACACCGGTAATCATATCAGCCTCGACCTCTGTAATCTCGACTACGTACACTGTCTTGCTCGAATCAACTTTATCTCTTTTCCCAACTGCTATAAATTCCATTTTAACCTCCGACTATATTTGGCTGATTGTTTCTGTTTAACATCATAAAGCGAAGTTCGTTTTGGTAAATCGGTCCCCAAATAGGAATCATTGAAAGACGTTTTTGGGCAACAGCCTTCCAAAAAGTAGTGCCCGCAAACATCAAATTTTCAAAGGTGGTATCAAACTCTATATTGGCCACGTCTTTGGGATGATTTTTGTAGTATTCTATAAGTGCAGTGAAAGCCTCACTCGGCGGTCGCCATAAATGAAATTGCTCATTGAATTTACTGTACCATTCAGGCAGACCAGTTGATGAATCATTCTCTCTCAATTCCCGGTACTGTTTATGTCCTTGCGGCAGAGCAGTCAAAGGCGCTTTGTTTATACCAGAGCCGTCAGTTAAAGTTATATTGATTACACCGCGAAAACCTGTAGGATATTCGAGCGTAAGGTTTCCTTCCTCTAAAGTCTGGTCAGAATCCGTACCAACGAGCAAAGACCTGTTGCTCATATCCGTCAGGGTTTTAAGGATAGCTCTGTCAAGGTCTGTGCCTGTTGTAGAAAACTCGTCTTCGAGATTTTCGTTTACGTCTGCGATAATATTAGCTTTTGTTATTACAGCCATAGTCAACCTCAAATAAGGGCAGGAGGCGCTTTAAGGAGGAGAGTGAACGCCTCCGCCCAATAGTTCTATCTAAACCTTTTCAATAGCCAGCGGTATGGCATTATCACCGAGAAAATCACCGGCAAAACAAACAAAAGCGGCCACACGGGGTCTCCATATTCTTCGTTACGCATAGTTACCCTTTCTCGCGATTACATACGCACACGGTAAAAAGCTCGTCTTTAATTTCTTACCTATCGGAAGATAACTCAACAAATAAAATATCCAGTCAAACGGATTGCAGATAAACTGTGACCTCGTCCCAGATTTTAATACATCAAGGTCGTATTCCTGCATCAATTGCTTAATTCGTCTCAGGCTACATATATAATTATGACCATAATCATGTATCCAATAATTCCACTTCCAAAATCGTATATCGGGAGCCTCTATAAATAATAACCCGCCACGCTTAACACATTTTGCCGCCTCTTGGATAAATTCGCTGGCATGAACTGAATCCGCTACATGCTCCAGTACCGAACGTGCCATAAAGACATCAAACTTATCGTGCAGGTCTTCCTTGCATTTAGGGAATAGTCCATGATAAACCGTTAAGCCCTTATTCCTTACTCTATTTACGCCAATGCTACTGGCCTCAATCGCAATATACGAAATACCATTATCGAGACATAGTTCGCCAAACGTACCACGCCCCGGGCCAACCTCTATGACTGAACTACAATCACCAACACTTTTTATCATCTTTAAGGTTTGCAGGTCGCGTAATCGCAAAATAAAGTTATCGAACTTGCCTATAGTTTTGTCGTGATATTGTTTATATTCCCACATCTTTCATCCTCAGCATAATGTTCCTGACATAAATCGGAACGGTCAAACAAACAGTGAGCATCACCATAAATTCTCTACGGTGAACCGCGTAAACAAAAAGAACGAGACTGCCTAAAATAGACAAAAACCAAAAGGACAACGGAACGTAAGATTTCTTCCTTCGTTCACTGCATAACCACTGAATTAAGAACCTCAGGAAAAATACGAAATTACCAGCAAGAGCAACCAAAGCCCACTGCCAATCATTTACAACACTTTCTTTTATAATATCAATCATAACAAAGGTCTGGGCGACCGAAGCCGCCCAAACCAAAACTCCAAATTATCAGTTGTTGTCATGCGCCCAAGTACCATTTACATCTACTATAAACCATCGCGTAGTATCAACAGCTAAAAGCGTTATGCTTTCACCTGGGTCGGTGCCATCAGCCTTCATACTCTTATTAGCGGTACCGCCGTCAATAGTGTCGCCAGACGCGGCAGTTACCCACACTTCGTGATTTGCTGTAGTATTGGCATCGATAAACGTATATCTGTACCCTGCTACAGCGGTAGGAAGTGAATAGTGAGTATTCGGGTCAGCAGTATTACCATCTGCAACGTAAGTAACTCCAGACATTAACGCCAAAACCGTCACTTCGTTACTATCATCAACAGCATTTACAACGACAAGGTCCTTTGCACCAAAGACAGTTCCTGTCCACTGCACAGCATCGTTACTGTCCTCGTCATATTGTAAAGTGGCATCAGAACCATCACCAAAGACGATAAGGTCGTCATCCATAACGTGAATGTCGATTGCCTCGAATATCATCTTGTCGGCGGAAGCATCAAATAATACAACGCCCGCAGCGCCAAAAACGTTTACGTCAATACCCTCAGTGGAAGCACCGTAGTCAATAGCAAACGTTTCATTGGTCAATAAAGTCGTAATGTCAAATTGAGTGGCTGATGTTACCCGGAACAAAATATCGTCGTTATCGCCAAAGATTAGCCAGGTATTGTCCATTAACATACAGTTGGCATCTTCAAAAATCAGGTCGCCCGCCGATGAATCCCAACGAACAAAATCACCGGTAGCAGCGGCGAATAGATTTACATCGATACCAAATGTGTCAGCCCCAAAATCCATAGCCGCTGTCTCATCGGTAAGCAAAGTAGTAATGTCAAATTGGGTTGCCGATGTTACCCGAAACAAGAAGTCATCGTCGTCACCGAAAATCATGAACGTATTGTCCATCAGCATACAGTTGACATCTTCATAGATGAGGTCGCCTACACTGGTGTCAAACAGGAGGAAATCGCCAGACGTATCAGCCGCAAAATTAACGTCAACGCCATCGTCATCGCTTCCAAAATCCCATCTATTAGCCGAATCATCCCACCAGATGTCCGCACCAGGGAAAGAGGTGTTCTGGATTAGGAAGTCAGTTGCAATGGAACCATCGCCGATATGAACAGCCTCATCAGCCGATACAGCAGTGATAGTCAATATCCCAGAAGCTGCGGTGTGGTACATAGTGAAATCTGCCGCATCTTCGGCAGCAGCACCGCCAAAACCGAGGATAGCACTGTCCCTAAAAGACAGTTGGTTTCGACTGGCATCCCACATCAAGTCCCTGCCGGCAGTAGCGCCGAATACATTTACATCTGATACAAAAGACGTACTGCCAATCCAATACTGGGCACCGTCAGTTACAGGCGTCCACGTCATCCTATCATCTGTAGTTCCACCGTTAGCAACCCAATCACCGTCATCGCCAAAAGATAGATCCTGGTCGTCATTGAAGTCAGTGGTACTCAAACTCGTCAGGTAAGTCGGAAAAACCAACGTGCCTTCAGACGATGTTCGCGTCCTGTGGGTCGCATTACGGACTGTGTTGTTGCCGTCAGTAATCGTGAAATCCCAACCATCCTGACCATACCACTCGAAGAACCCGTCCGACAGAGTTGTATTTGTCGAACTACTCGACATTGGCAGGTCTATCGCATTTTGCCGATTCTTGCTCTTGTAAATGGTCTGGCTGGTTGTAGTGTCAGGCAGGTAGATATTGACTGAACTGATAGTCGTTACCCTTTGGCCTACCTCGTCAACTACCTGGATACTGTGAGATACATCACTCGTATCCCTTGCCAATGCTGTATTAAACAGCAGGGCAAGCATTAAAATGAGTCTAAAACACTTCATCTTACACTTCCTTTCTGCTTTTAAGCATCGACAAGGACTTCGGTGTCCAGACAATAAATAGCCTCGTCCGAACCCGGAGTCTCGCCACCGTGTGCGTTGAAAATTGTGCGTTTCACTCCGTAGAGCATATCAACCTTAACTTTGGGCTTGTTATTATCTACGAAGTCCTCTGACCACATTGGCTTCTGCGCCCAGCCGAATGCCATAGCCTGAGCACCCATAAACAGCGCCCTTGCTACAGTCCTGGTGATAGCACAAGCATCGTCAGTGGCCGTTCTACCCGCATTGAGCAAGAAACCCTCGGCAAGCGTTGTACCGCCTGCTCCGGTTCTCTTTGGTATGCGGTCGTACTCGAATACCAGCATCCCATCCCAGTACCATTCCGCACCCGCAAAAATCGGGTTCAGATTACCGCGTACCTGAGCTGCTGATACCATCGCACGATAGCCATTTGTGCCCGTTTCGGCTTTGATAGCTTTAGACTGTAGTGGGTCTATTAAAACTATCATAACCTTAGCCAGAATAGGGCCTAAGAATTTGCCTGACCGAAGGTCGTCAGGGTTAGCACCTGATAAGTTGCGAATAATCACCGGTCGGAATTTGGGGGATGCCGCGATTGCCCTGCGCTTAATTGACTCCATAATCACAGTACCCATCAGGTTGTTTCCCTGAGTTTGAGCTGTCATCGCTGCATCATCATCCCAACTTGCGCCGCTATTACTCAAAGTAGTGCCCGCTGCGTTCTGGCCGCCGTAATAGATGCGGTCGGAAGTCGGATAAGACTCATTGATTGTAGTGATTGCCGCTGAAGATGAATTCTCGTTGTAAAGACCCGCCGCTGATGTTACAAGGTCATCTTCAAGGGACTCCGAAACCCATTCGCCCAAATCAATTTTTGAATCTTCCCTGATGTTGGTCGAGGTTAATTGCTCACTTATCTTACCGGCAGATACGACCGAATTTGCTCTTTCAGCTATAAACAAAGACATATTACGTCTTTTAAGCCGTACTTCATTTCCGGTTGTATCGCCGTCATTACCTACACCGGCATTATCAATTGGGTCCCTGGACTCAAAGATGATTGTCCCACCCTTTTTTGTGGTAAGGTCGGTGTTCACGTGTATCAAACTATTCTTGTCTTTACCCATCATCTGGGTAAAAAACATATTCTGGAGACCGTAAACAAAAACGGCCTGTGACCAGATAGTTTGAGCGCGTGGGTCAGTAAAATCAAAAACTGTTTTTGCCACAGCTTGCTCCTTTAGTTAGGAGCAAATCTTCTACAGTTGTGCCGCAGCCTCAATAGTAGGGTCAACATTAAGACCCTTTAGTATCTCTGCCTGCGTTTTTACTGCTTCCGATTCGCTCTGTTTAGTTTCGGGAGCAGGGTCAGTTTTGGGTTTAGGTTCTGGCTTAGGATTAGCTAAGGCCAAAGCAGCTTCGCACTTACTATAAGCAAGTTCGCCGAAACCATCTCCGGCCTTGCTTATATCGAGGAGTTGGCCTTCTGTTAAAAGGCCAGTGCCTCTACCCAGTACATCAGAAAAGTCCTCATGAGCGCCTTTTGCCACTTGTGCAGATTTTAACTGCGCAGCACCGAGCGTCTGTGTTGCTGTTGCCGTTGCTGCTTGATTGGTTACTTGCCGGTCATATTCCTGCTGTTTGCGGTAAAGCGCCGGTGTAATGGTCATCTCAGATTCAGGAATACCCTCTGCCGTCTGTCGCTCAATCTCTAAATCGAGCGGAGACTTTGCAGCAGGAGCGTTATGCTCTATCTGTGCTTTTAACGCAGCAAGCTCGCCTTCGACTCTTGCCTTGCCAACTTCTGCTTCTTGAGCACGTGTACGCAAAACAGTATGCTTATGCAATGGCACTGTCTGTTCCGGCTCCTCAGCCGAGGGAGTTTCCTCAGCTTCGGCAGTAGCTTCCAAAGCCTCTTTAGTCAAACCTTTTTCCTCAACTTCGCTACTCACATTTTCTTCCGTCATTACAAACTCCTTTATCCCGGCTGAGTAAGCCGTGCAATCCTGTAGTCCCTACAGTAAGGGGCAGTTTTTATCGAAACTGCCAAAAACTTTCTCCCACGTGGGAGCCTTGCAATACTCTTGCAATCCGATAAAACCGGCTTTGCCACTGTGCCATACAGCTAAGATTCTCTTTACTATTTAACTTCTTTTCTTTTCAACAGCCTCGCGTATCGCTGTATGTCCGCAGGAGCAGGCTGATTCTTGCCGTTATTCATCTGTGGTGCTATCTTTGCGATAAAAGCCTTTTCCTCTGCGTTCAAAGGCGTGCCGGCCAATTCAGCTTCTTTTGCCTTTCTGCTTGCGAACTTAGCCTTGTTATCGGCATCAACCTTAGCCTTGCGAGCCCTGTCTGCCGCTTCCTCAGCTTCCTTTTTTGACATAGCAACCGCAGATGTCTTGACAGTTTCCGCCTCTTTTGCGGTGAGAGCCTCCTCTGATTTCCCAACGGATTCTTCTCTGGCTTGCAATTCTGCCTCTTTTGCAACGAGAGCTTCCTCACGCTCTTTAATAGTTTGGGGTTTCGATTGTTCTTGTTTTGCCATAATAAAAGCCCTTAATTGATTTCTGTAATTATTTTCTTCTCAGGTAAAACCAAATTCTCAGGCAGTTTTATCTCCGGTGCCCGAATCGTAATAAGTTCGTTGTCCGGGTCGTATGACATCAAAGTCCTGTTGTTCTCTTTGAGCTTCTCGAACTTAGCCAGCGACTTCAGCGATACCGTCAAAGTGCCACCTGCTTTGTGTAAAAGTAGAATCAAGAACGCTTCTACCCAGCAAGGTTTTGGCTTTAACCTATGTTTCTTTGCCGCCCGTTGTCGTCTTTTGTCAATTATTGGTTTAACCATAATTTCCTCGCGGGCAATAAAAAAGCGGCAAAATAAGTGAGTAAGCACTTACTTGCCGCTTAGTTATTCTTAAGATGACCTCAAACTGGCCAGTTCTTAGTCATGCCCGTTATTCAAATATCAATTATTCAACAACTTCTTGTGGCTGTTCTTGCCAACGTGACCCATTTCCAACTGATTTATCCGGCCCTGCATTTCAGTTAAAACCTCACCCACTTTCTCATAACGCTTAACGCCTAACTGATCTAACTGGACTATGTGAAAAGTCTGATTGGACTCATGTCCATCGCCATAACGAATAATCCAGTTGTCCGTTGCCTTTGCCATAACAGGTTTTCTTTGCGTCTCGTTGCAGCCAGTTATCAGCGTTATCAGCAACACCGCAATAGCCAAAATCATAATCCAATCCGATAACTTCGCTTTCATTTGTCTGTCTCCTTAAAGTTTCGCTAATTCAACAAATAACTTAAAAATGGTTCCTTTCTCATGGGCATTGGTTTCATTAAAAACAAAGTCCCATTCGCATCAATCACTCTCACTGGTATATTACAATCTTCTGCAAAGAAGTTAAAGTCATTTGGAGTAGAGCCTGTTGGCAACCACCAAATTGCTTCATTGTCGCTCCTATTGGCAAAATCACAGTATTCCGTGAATTTATCATCAGTCCACCAGCACAAAAGGACTATAAAAACACAAACGATACCTAAGATAAAACCTTTCATTCCTTGACCTTCTTAAAAAGTTCATCTGCCACAAGAATCATTTCTTCTTCCATAGCCTGACACTGTTCTCTCGCCCATTTGTATAAATCCGCCAAATGAGCATAACGTATAATACTTCCCGGACAGCATTTTTGCTTACAATTATTCATTCCTTTATCCCTGTAATGTGCTGGTTCGCAATAATTTTCAGAACTTCTGCATAGCAAAAATTACAATACAGCGTATCATCTAACTTTACAAAAATTATCATTCTGCCGTGTTTTGAACAGATATAATCATCATTCGGTTCTTTGTAGAGGTACGGCTTGGGAGGCGATATTGCGCAAAACGGTTTAGTAATCCAGTCTGGAGGGTATCTGTGAGCGAAATCCACGTAGTTAAACTCAATGTTCGGATCAGGGACAATATCGTGTACTGAACAACCTGTGTTAGGATAACTTGTGCATTGCCAGCAGCTTTCAGGCATTATCACAATGTTCGGCTCAGAAGCGTTGTGGTCAAACACAAGATTAGGCTCTGGGGATCCGAATGGCAATGGGGTTACAAAAAATACCGTACCGTTCGCATCAATCACTGTTAATGGCTTGTTACAATCTCTTGAACGAAAAGTCCAATCATTAGGACTGTCCCCTTCTGGCAAGTAATATACCGTACTGTTCGCATCGCCAACTAACCTCTGGTTGGCATCCGCGTTGAAAACAACATCTTCGCTTGTCCTGAAATCAGGCCACACGCCACAAGCATCAAGATTTGGCTCAACGTTAGGTTCGGGCGCTGTTATATTATGAGTCATGCCCGCAACGACAAACCCTACACTTGACACCACCATAAGACACGACAACGCCACTAACCCTATTTTAGTTACCAATCTTAACATTTCAACTCTCCGAACAATGTCGATTTGCAGGCAAACTGCAATGTTCGCCGTTCGTGCCCTTTTTACCAGTATGTTTATCACATTTCAAGCATTTTTTCTGCATTCTTGCAAAGTTTTTACCGTAACGGATATTATTGCCGCCAACGCCTTCAAACTTCTTCTCCTGGCCCGGCGCCCAGCCAAAACCGTCCTTCTCCCAAGTGTTCTCACACTTTGTCGGGCTAAAGTTTCGAGATTTAATCGCAAAACTCATTTACGCAACTCCTCGTTTGGGATCTCTCGGTTTACCATTTCTGCAATATGAGGCAAGTTGACTATCATAAACTTTTTACCATTCATCACAATATCATCAAACCTGGGAGGCTTGATAAGTAACCACTTTTTTACATCTGCTCGTATTTTATCTATCTTTTGCATCTCTGCCCATCATCCAATTTATAAAATCATTCATAAATTCATTAACGGACTTGCAGGTGTACAGTAAGTCCCTGTCTTGGAACACGCTCAACGAAAAACATAAACAATGAACGAAAATATGCCATTCTTGTCGCCTGCATTCTATAGATTTAACCGTATCAATTCCAAACCCAATACACCAAAAACCCAAATGCATACGCGCTTCCCAATACCAGTGACCTGCAATGCGATGTGCTTTTGTTACCATTTTATGCACTCCTCGCCGTCAAAGTCTCCATCTTACGCCGGCGACCAACTTTCAACTTCTCTTTGTTCGGAACGTCCGTAACGTCTATCAAATCGTCACCGTCAAGACCAACGTCACCTGATTTCAATAACGCCTCCTGTAACTCGAATACCTCTATCGCCTTAATCGCCCGCATAGTCTCACCCATCGGCGATACGACAACCTTTGTATTGTACTTGCCGGATTTCATATTATGAATCATACCTATCAATATCTCCTCGGCTATTGGTATAGCCATCTGGTCAACTTCCTCGGCAAACTGCTTATAATTAGCCGTCTCCTCTTGAAACTTATCTACCATTTCAGCCTGTAGCTCCGGCGGAGCATTGGCCAACCTGATAGGATTAGGCTGCTGTGGCTGTTCGGGTATCTGTCTGCCCATCTGCTGTATCTGATTGAGAATAACGCCTCGGGCCTGATTCAAAATCTCCTCGCTAATCAAATCGTCCTTGTCAACAATAGCCCTTATCTCGTCCTCACTGAAAATATCGTTCTTGCGAATAATATCAACTATCAAATCACCCAAAATAGCAAGGGTGTAAAACCAGTTATTCAGTAACGACATCGAACCTTGCATCGTCTTTTGAATATCAAGAAACTTAGCTCGTCCGGACAATGCTTTCGGGTTGGTCTCCGGTAAGTCAAGGCGGCCAGTAATCGTCTTAACGTTGTTCATCGCCTTATCAGTGAATACTTCGAAAGTTGGGAATTGATTCTGGATGATTTTTTCTACTTCGCCCCCAAAATCGTCCTTATTTATGACGATATTATCCTCACCGCCGTGATCTTCGAGCCATTTAGCCTTTAGCCCAGACGGGTCCTCTTTTATAAACCAACCTGAATTTGCTATGCCCTTGACAAGATTCAAGGCCATTGAATGTGTCCAGTTAATCTCCTCTTGCGTGCCTATCAAATCCTCGGAAACGCCGGATTTATAACCATTCACCCAATATGGCCAGAAGAACACTATTGCGAACATCTGAACGCCGTTCAACTCATCAACCCTATCTTCGAGAAAAGTATCCTTTGACCTGATAGTGTGGTGCATTACGAAACTCGTAACCTCTTCGATTGAGAAAATATCAGGATTAGCCTTGGTCTCTGCGCGGGCAACTTTAATCTCCTCGTCCTTATGCAGAAATAGCGAATCTATCTCGGATTTGCGATTGTCAAACCAATGGACGCACTTCTTCGGCTCCCGCCAATAGGTATGATTGATGAGATACCTGCTCTTAGTCATTACCTCAATATCTGTACGCTCACGGGTCGAAAACGAACCTGTTTCTTTCTCTGTATGCCGCCCGGTCATCCAATCGATAATACCAACGATATTACCAGCTACAACCTCCAAGAACGTCTGACCGCCCCTTGCCTCAAGTTCAGCTTTCTTATCAGGATAATCAACGTGAACTTCCTCCTGGTCAACCCATTCCTCATAAATTACGTACTTAGCTCCCGTTTTTCTTTTGTTAGGATTGTATGCCTGACAGTTAGGATCAATCAAGGTATTGTGCTCATTGAGCTTCTCAATTCGCAGATTAGCATGTTTGGGGTCATTGGTCTTATCAACGAATACACCCATTGCCCCTTGTCCAGAGCCAAGCCCGGCCTCAAAAGTCTGCGACTTCTCATACCTTACCCGCTCTGAATCAACAGACTGCTTAGTCAAAGCAGTTAATATCTGTGCTAAAGTAGCGGAGCCCCCCTGAGTGTTTTCGATTATAAAGTCCTGTGGGTTCTGTATTTCACTACCAGCAATTTGTTTAATCTGCGGTTTTATTATCGGGATGGTCAGAGTGAACTTACGCTTAGCCCTTGCCGCTTCTTTTACACCCGGCTCCCATTGGTCTCCTATTACGAAGTCCTCAGCTTTCCTCATTCTGTCAAAGAAGTTAGCCGAGCCACTTATACCGTCCGCCCGCATCTGCTTAACTTTGCGAAGTATCTGGTCGTTAGTTTTTGGGTGCTCTAAGTCGTTTTCTGGCATAATTTACTCCCATGACCTCTTTTTGAGCCTTGTTGCTATCCGCTCCATCAAAGCAAATGTTTTGTCCATGTTAGTAAGCAGGATGCTTAATCCCGATTGTCTCATTTCTTCAAAGTTTGTTTCAAGCGATTTATTCAACTTGCCGAAAACTTTCTCTAAGTTACACATTGCTTGCTCTGATTCTTTTATCATTTTCTCACCTTACATCAAGTATTCCCAAACATACTGACCCGTTTCCACTATAGTACATCTTACTTTTACGCCTTTGGGTATCCTCATGGCTATCACGTTTACACAACCATTGTTATTACGGGGCAATCTAAGATACTCTATCCAAACCTCAGGCTCAATTAGATTTGTGATTGGAAATATATCGTTATTTGGTATGTCAAACTTTCCCATAAAAAACTACTCCCACGTATTTCCAGAGCCTCAGGGCACTATTTCGGCTACATTGCCATCGGACCAAGCGCCGTAGCCCGGCCACTCCTCTCGGCGTATGTACTCTCTTTTCTGGTCTCCGGTATTACCCGCTTTATACCATATATCCCGTAACAATAACACAATCCTCTGTCAGGTGAGCAGCCAAGCTCTTTTTTGGTATCGTCATTCGAACGCATTATCATCACACCCTTATCGTGCCGGGTAACAATTTTATACCTCGACAAGCCTACAAGCTGCCTGCGTGTTTCCGGGTCTTTGACTGGCTCGACTTTCAGTTTGCGTATCTGCTCGGCGGTGTAATCGACCGCCTCAGCTTTTTTATTGGCATATCTATCTGAGTCCTCACACTTCTCGGCTGAGTTGAACGCCTGGACGTGATAGCCCGCTTCGTCTATCTTCAGGCCGTCAGAAACGCCCTTGCCATTACCTATGCAATCGACTATGAAGTTCTTTGTACCAAGCCTTCGGGCCATCTCTTTAGCTTCAAATACAACTTCGTGGGTCATAGTCCAGTTGACCTGTTTCTCTTTCACCACACGGCCATTCTCAAAGCCTTTAAGAGCACATTGGTCACCACCAAAGGCGGGGTCAATAGCTACTATTTTACGCATTTTCGGTTCTATGATACGCAACGAACCCCAGTTGACCGTATTGAGTCTGTCAAGCAATGATGAAGTGATAAGTGTTCGTTCCTCTTCCGTAACTCTTCGGCACTGCATCTCCTGATCGTATTCTTCTTTTGTCAACGTACCGTCAGCAACTTCCCCCAGCATCAAATCAAGCTCTGCCCGGGGTATTATGCCTGACCTATCAGCTATCAACCGGGAAGCGAACCATCCAGGCTTACATTTTGCAGCTTTGCCACAATCAGGCAATTCAGCCTCACTCTCAATGCAAGCAGCTATATTGAACATCTGGGTTGCGTGATTCGGCCCCTTGGGTGTGTACAAGAACATCGCCCATCGCTCACGATGTCCAGGCTTTGCTTTACCAGCAATAATAGGCCTGAATATCTCCGTCCATATCTCTTTTTTATGCAACGCCCATTCGTCAGGAACCACCCCATCAGCATCAATACCACGAAGGCTGTCAGGCTCATCTGAACCACCTATCTTCAACATAGAGCCATTTACAAAGGTAATGAGCATCTTTTGGCCGTTGGCTTTCCAGTCCATCTCAGCTTTGTCCGGTAACGCATCCCACAGCATTACAGGGTCGTCCCATACAACATTACGAGCCCAAACTTGCGTAGGGGCTATATAGACGTATTTCGACTTAGGATAACGACAGGCCTCCCTAATGAGCAAATTTATCGCCAGTGTGGTCTTGTGTGCCCTCCTGTGCCATTCTTGAATGAAAAACCGCGTAACTGGCTTAACACAGTCAAAAGCTCTCAAGACTTGCTTTTCGTGCCAGTCAATCCTATCTAAGAATAGCTTATTTGGAATTGTCATCAATGTTCCTGAAATCAACTATACTCACAGGGATAGGTCCACCATCTTTGCCACCGACCTCATACTCTTGTTTATCACTCATATCAGTTACATTGCTTGCTACGTACTTGAAGCTGCTCGGTGGAAATATCCCTGCCAATCCGCCATCAATGAGCCATTCTTTACGAATCTGCCTTGCGTGCGTTAAAGCGTTCAAGAACTCCTCTTGAAAAGACGCGTGCTTTGAGTCTGCCCAATTATAAACCGTTGTTCTGCATATATTTAGGAACTTTGCAAACTTTGTGAGCGAAGGCATTTTGACAGGCAACAACTTAATTTCTGTCCAAGCAATATACTTTTTGCTTTTGCCCTCTTTTTTGTAATGCGGTATTTTTCTTTCTTCCCAAGGCTCAATATCAAAAAACTCTATGAGCTTGTCGCAGTAATCTGCTTTGTATTTTGTGGGTTGTCCTCCACGCGTACCCATATCTGCTCACTAATTAAGATATTCTACTAATCTTTTAACAACAGGAATTTAAGTATATCCTCGAAAAAGCTGGGTTTTACACTACTTGCCTTAACTTTTAACTCACCCCGTTCCAACTCCATTGACATCGGCCTGTCAAACACCGCCTCAATATGGTTCGGATCGTGAACGTAGATATGACCATGATGTTGACTCGGTGAACAGCCAACTACAAACAAAAGCAACCACACCCATATAAATCTTTTAATCACATTGTACCTTGGCTTTTTTGCTTTCTTTGCCATCTTCAAATTACTAATAGTGCTTTATCCGGCTTTGTCAAGTAAAAAATGGCTTAGATGAAAGATTTTGTTAAGTATCTTCCATATCAATCTCCTTTCTCAAATAGTCCTGTCAAAGTTACAGTTTTCATTATTCTACCTTTATACGTTCTGCATGTGCCAATTTATATTTTTTAACTGCTCGGAATAATGCAACTACCTGCGAATTGTGTACCATTAAAAACCCGAATATCATATGTGCTTTTCTGTGCCAACAGTTACAATCTAAACAATATTCTGTCCTTTCAAAAGTTATTGTGCCAACAGAATAATCAAGGTCTGTCGCTGATTTATTCTTTTTCAATGCTTCTAATTCACCATCTTCCCAATCCCATCCACCGCCTGAATTATAGAACACTTTTCCACAGGCGCATTCTCGTCGATTTCCCGCAGTCCTGTCCCTAAACGCTTCCTCGACTATTTCAATCTTTTTCTCATCTGTCATTTTTCTGCCTCACTTTCTAAATTCTATTATCCACACTCAATAGTCCTGTTCTTAGGTGATATTTTCATACAGCCCCATCTGGCCTTTTTTTTGCTCTTTAACGCTTACGCCGGTCTCAACAGCCTTTACTTTCGGTATCGCAAAATCCTTTACGTATTCTTCTTTCAGGTCGATGCCTATGTAATCCCTGCCTAATTGAGCAGCTACCTTGCAAACAGTAGCCGTTCCGCAGAACGGGTCAATCGCTATTCCTGGCCTCCATCCTGCATTACAGCCGCAGTCGGAGTAGCCTTTGAAAGTTTTTTTTGTGTTCTCAAAATTATCAAGTCCCCAATGGCCTCGTCCCATACCGGCGATAGCTAAATCTTTTCGATATTGACTTATTTTGGGGTCTACTATTTTTTCCTGTTCAATTATTCTCTCCCTTGCCATCCCGCACTTCTTGCAGACAAACTCTGGGCAGCCTGCCTTAATCATCGGCTCGACCAGCTTATCAGGAAATGTAGCGAAATGTGCCTCCGGCTCGGCCTGGGTGGGTATAGTCCAGACGGTGCGCTTGTTGCGGCCCAGAGGATTAAGGTGTTGTATCCCGCCATTGGCTAAGTGAAAATCGTGCCATCCACCCTTTTTAGCCGCTTGGTCGGAATTTTTGAAATCACTGGAATTGCTCTTTTGCATTTTCTCACCAGTCCACAATCGTTTCCCGTCTTTTTCCGGTGCTTGGTGCGGCTCATACTGCGGCTCGAAGTGATAGCAATAGCCTCGCCAATGACTTATCTTTTTTCGTTTTGGCTTTTTGTAATTTGATGTTTCTGTCTTAGTTGCTCCCTGTAAAAACCTATCTGTTTCGGCATCACGAACTCTAACGTTGAAACTATTGTCTGTTATAACACCAACATCCTGCCAATCCCAATCGATCCCTTCAATCCCTTTTGTGCCAAGCGGCTGATGGTCTATACACAATCCAGTTTTATTATTTACCCAATATTGAGTCTTGTTGCTCTTAACGAAGAAATAGACCGGCTCAAAATCGACAGTGAAGCGGTCTTTTGCCGAGGACGGCATCGGGTTGGGCTTGTGCCAGATTATGACGTTTCGTAAAATCCATCCCCTGTTTACCATCTCAATAGCGAAACGCTGCGGGATTAAGCAGAGAGATTTAGCCGTCAATTTTGCTCTAATAGACTTCGCATTTTGCCATTCTCGGAATTGCTGTGGGTTTATTTTAGGCTTATTAGCTTCACCCTGGGGGCCACCATACGTATCCCCCAGATTCACAAAGCACGTCCCGTCCTTGCGAAGCACCCTCATAACCTCGTCATAGACCCCACACAGCTTGTCGATGTACTCCTCAAAGGTCTTTTCCAGGCCAAGCTGGCCGTCAATACCGTAGTCGCGGAGCGCCCAATATGGCGGGGACGAAATACAACAGTTGACGGACTCCGGCGGCAAGGTCATAAGAACTTCCAACGCATCGCCAACCAAAATCTCATTTACCGGTACTTTCATTTCGGAAGCTCCTGTCCTGTCATTTTGAGTTTCCTGATTTTAATGTTAGTTTGTTTATAGTGGTACAAACAACCCTTATCGCCGGATTCTTTCCACCATTTCCAGTGGTATCTCGCCCGCTTTTCGTAATGAGCAATTTTCTTTTGTGTTTCCGTGAGCACTGCAATTTCTTCTGGCTTCTCCTCGGATTCGTTGGTTTTCCACCAGTTGGCGGGGTCATAATCTTCACAGTTCATTTCGGATACTCCTGCCATCTTTTGCCGTCCAGCAAACAGCCAGCTTTCTTTTTGCCGACCCTTACCCATCCAATACATGGAATAGTTGAGTCGATATGTTCTGGAAAACACTTGAACGGAGTGTTGGGGGGTAACGGTCCTTGTACGCTTCGTGTCTCATGTTATGAAGCTTCCTTGCCCAGCACTCGGCACACCCTGGCGATTTTATCGGTAGCGGGCAACCAATTCCGGGATTCCAGCTAAAGTCAACGTATGGGATATTAGTTCTTTGCATTTTCTGCCCTTACACGAAATTGTTGTCTGCATTTATGGCAATAGCCAACAACGTAACGCTTTTCTATTCTTAATACGCTCGTCTCATCCTTGCCGCACTTCGGGTGCTTCAATAACTTTGGTAACTTAGATTGTAATGGTTCGTTCGTGCTCATTTTTCCACCTTAAATTCTATTACCCTGACCCAATTATTTTTATTCCAGCCAAAACCACGTTTGGCGTTGATTGAGTCCCATAATACAATAAACCTAAAGTGGTCGCTTTCCATTTTGCTTAAGTCAGTACAATGTTCTATACCCTCTGCAACACAATCTTTGTCACTTATATCTTGCACCCTCTCCTCTCGAATACCTGTTATCTCAAGCCAGATACGAGCAAACTTTTTAGGCATAAATCGTGATGATTTCCATTTTGCCCCTGCATAGTTCTCGTCCGTAGCTTTGTATTTTGGGGTACGATAGTATGGATTCTTCCAATCATTGAAAGTTTCCCGCACCCACAGCCTGTCGCCGACTTTGCCGTAAGGACACAGATGTTTTAGATAATGTAACGGTGTCATTGCCCCTACCCCAGGTATCGCACACCAATATCCACTTTTGTTATACTTTGTTCCATCGGGGTCTTTTTCTGGCTGTGGCTTGATTATCCGTCTGGTCTGTGTTTTTCGACCATCAAGTATTGCTCGAACACTATCGCTTGTAAATATCAATCCTGTTTCTTTCGGGTTACTGCTCATTTTTCCACCTCAGTCAAAACATACCTCTAAACAATTCTTTTTCCGCATTCCAAACAATTCGGGAACAATAACGTATTATCTTCGCTTTTTTGTTCACGCTTATTTTAGGCTTCTTTTGAAAAATCAAAACCAGCACTACTTCCGGCCTCTGTTCCCACATACGCTTAAACTTTGTAATATCGTATTTTAATAAGTATCCCTTCGTCTCGTGATACTCAAAGGTGTTGTCGTTATTCCTAATCATAAAGTCAGGCGTGTACTGAACCGGTGCGGTTTCAACGTTTTTGAAGATGAATTTATGCTCGCCCCATTTGCGGATTTTGCCTTCATAATCCCAATCCTTAATCTTGTTTTCTGTTTTGAGCAAGTCGAGGTATCTGGCATATTTATATTCAAACTCACTGCGAAACGTCACTGCAATGCCATCAACTACTGACTTGACGTAGCGGTTATTAAAATCAAATTTTACTCGCCGTTGCGACTCAAAGCCCATCTTATTCATCGCTCCCTGCTTTCTTTGTACTTATATGCCACTCACAGCCGCCGCCAGCTTCGCAATATTCCTCGCCTGGACACGGCACTTTATAACCAGCTTCACATAGAAATATATTAGGGTCATTGCACGGCATCAGGTCGCTTAACTGACAGCCGCATTCTTCGCCAGTCAAGCCATCGTAGCCGTTCTTTCCCAACCATTCTTTGATTATTTGCTTTATTGTCATTTTAACCACCTGCTTTCTTGATAGCTGTGGCTAAGAGCCTGCCAAGCTTTTTGTGATGTTCTTCAGCCTCTTTAATAGTATGCCAATTTCCTGCCATATAAATCGGGGCGTGCATTTGAAGAATGTCGAAATAATACTTATGCACATCTGTCTCAAACTCTTCCAGCGGTTCGGGGTTGAGGTAGTCAGAAATGTTGCCTTGAACACCTTGGTCAATAAAATAACTATCACTTAGACCAGATGCTTCATCTTGCTCGCTACCACCATAATACACTTTTTCCCCAGCGCGAACCCACCAACCCGCAGGGCTATTTCCATAATCTCCATCCCGCAGATTCGGCTTCTCTAATGCTGCCTGCAATTCATCAATCTCAGCCTGTGATATTTCAAGGCAGGCCTTAAGTTCACCAATATTGGCCTGCTGCAACCTGATTCTTTCTCTTTTTTCTTTGTCTGTCATTTTCATTTTATGCTCCTTTAAGTTCTTTTTCTATTTCCGCAATATCGACTTCTGCATCATCGCAACTTTCAATCCAAACCATGATTATGGTGGGGTCGATAATTTCGCCTTTTTTTACTTTCTTCCACCATCTTCTTTGGTATTTAATAAATAATCGCAATCTCTCCGTGCATTCTTTCGCGCTCATTTTGCGATTCTCTTTGGTTTTATACCATCCAAATTGGTGGTAAAGTTATTTCTTGGTTTTGTGGCCGCCACAGATGCAAAGTGTGCGGGTGGTTGTTTACATAACATTTACTCGGCGGGTGATATTGCAAAACAGTTTCAGTATCTTTGAAAAACAACGATTTTACATAACACACATCTTCCCATCGTGGAGAAAATTGTTCGTCCAGGCCTTGGTTATGGATTGAAATATGTTCCCAACCCCCACCCCAAGAGGCTATGATGCAAAGAAAATACCTTCCCTTTGGAATAGTGCAGGCAAAACCATCCTCACCGACTTCCAAAATCTCGCCGCGTTTCTTGATAGTTTTCAGGATTTCCTTTATTGGTCTCATTAGGTTCTCTTGTCTTTGCCGCCAACAGGCTGTACTTTAGTTTTAGGTTTCATCGATTCTCGGTAGCACTCTGCCCCACAAAAGCCCTCGCCGGCAACGTCCATTGTTACAGGCTTGCCGTGAAGCCGACAGGTGCGGGTATCCTTACGTATAGGTGTTTCATGTTGCCCTTCCTCTTCCCAACAGTGGTTATTTATCCACGTCTGAAAGTTCTTCCAGTATCGGCCATCTTTCCGCCGCCAGATAATCTGCTGCTCAATAGCTGGTTTTAGTATTGGCAGAACTGCCGAGACAACAAACATTGGAACTCCGCCACTCACGGGATGTTTGCAACGCCACTTAAAATTAGCAAACTCCGTCTGTAGCCCTCTTTTACTGCCAGGGTACAGCTTCCTTGCTTCCTCAAAAACAGCAGTTTCTACATCCGTGTATTTAACTCTCATTTTTTATCTTTCAAGACTTGCCCAATTCTGCTCTCTATGTCTTCGCAAATTCGAGTTGTGTTGCCGTGCCTTGACTTCTTTGGCATTGTATGGTGATATTTAATCTCTCGAATCCTTGCCCTAATATCTTTTAACACTTCCTTTTTCTCTTTGTTTTCAGCTTCAAGCTGCTTAATAAACTCATAAGCTTCTTTCATAAAACAAAAGACATCATAATCACCAGCATAAGTTCCCTCGTCAAGTTCTTCTTGTGATTCATCAATCATCTGCTTCCACTCTTTTAGCTTTTGTTCCATGTCCATTTTTTCACCTTTCAAAATCACTGCCAAACAACAACAAAAAGGCACTTTCTACATATAAACTTTCACTGCCATCTTTATGATTTGTTTCTATGTTTACACAATATTCATCGCTTTCAATGCTATGCAATTCTTTAGTAATCTTTTCAAGCAATTTTTTCAATGGTTCAAAATCGTGAATTTTACTATTTTCAGCAAAATTTTTAGTACATTCCACTAAAGATACGTTCATTGTGCTTGTTTTCCGGCCAAGCGTACCACCCCAACAACTTAAACGTACTTCGTACCCCTCCGCCTCTGCCTTTTCTATTAGAGGATTAACTTTAGCAACTAAACCTAACAGGGGTTGCATCCGTTTTTTTATTTCAGTTGACGCTTTATTCATTTTTCACCTCTTTTTCATAGACCAGTGCTTTCTTCAGGATTATACTATCCCGCTTTGTAACACCTTGTTCCCTTAGCTCTTTATTATCCTGTTTTCGAGCAAGCACAGGCAAGCCAGTTAATCTTGCCCCCACTGGTACGTGCTTTCATAGAGGAATTGAAGGCTTTTTGAGAAAAACGAATTACTACCCTGAATTCGGTCTCTCGTATTCGCCGCTTCGCAAACTCAACAACCCTGTTTAGGGGGTTTGCAGGCCGGGTGTGGTTACACTCACCATTTTGGGAAAAAGAAAGGCCGGTGTGGAGACAATAGCGATAGAGTCTTGCCGGCCTTTTCTTAACAACCAGATTGTTCGCTATTATTTCCACGATCACAACTTACCACACTTCCTGCTATCTGTAAAGAAAAACTTTAAGATTTATTTTCGGCGTAGCTATCCCATTCTATATCGAACTGCGGCACGCCCTCGTTATCGATTGCGTTATCTATCGCTTCGATAACCTGTGTATATTGCTGTTCTGATACTAAATCTTTTGGTATAGTGACAACTATTTTCATTTTCTACCTCACTTTCCTCAAATCAGCTATAACTTCCTGCCGGATTCGGACCATTACGCAAGCCCGCCGTACCCTGCTCGGTGATACCATCACACGAGCGACAACGTGCAACTGGACTGTTAGGGGTGATATACGTTTCTGTTCAGCTTCCTTGCGTGTCATTTTGCTCTCCTGCGTTAGTTATTACCTAAAAATCTTGTCGATACCCAAATATCCTCAAGGATAGTTATGGATACCCAAATCACATTTCAATATCCACACTCAACGCCTGATTTCCAGTCAGCCCCACACTCCAGTCTTAAGCAGGCTATTTACTTATCAAAACGGTATATCCTCGTCGTCTTTATCTTTAACCGAAGGCTTACTTTCAGGTTCGCTTTGAGACTGCCCCTCGCCTGACGATGGTAAAAACTGGAATCGCTCTACCGCTACTTTGTGTTTACTCCGCTTCGTTCCGTCCTGGGCTGTCCATTGGTCAAACTGTAATCTACCCTCAATAAGAACAGGGTCGCCCTTGTGGAGATACTTGTTGATATTCTCACCAGTTTTGCCAAAACATTGGCAGTCTACAAAACAGACTTCGTTGTTTTCTTCGCCGTCTTTTGACTTCCACTTACGATTGACAGCTATGCCGAAATCAACTACTGCCGTCTGGCTGGGCAGATACGATAATTTTGGGTCTCTCGTTAAATTGCCAATCAAAATCACTTTATTGTAGTTTGTCATAATATCCTCACTTTCTTAAACTTGCATCGGGTGGCGATATATTCCAGCCCATTGCAATAGACTTAGATAGTATTTCCTCAATAAATAATGTCATATTCCGCCGGCCAACACCTTTTGTAGTCAGCCTGCCTACGCCAAAACGACCGCCTGTACCATCCTCAAAAAAGAAAATTTCCTTTTTCAAATAAGCAAGCCCGTTACATTCTTTCTTGACTTCGGTGTCCCACCAGGCTTTTGTTTCGCCGTTCTCATCGTGTTTTACAAGGTCTGTAAGGCATACGCCCTTATACCATTTCCTCTGCTGGTCTGTGATGTAGTCAAGCGGCGATAATACTTTTAGGGCGCCGCCAACCTTTAGCTCTGCTAAAATCTCGTCCAGCGGTATCTCAAACGTAGGCTGGCCATCGACCATATTTTGTACTTCGTGTAACATTATTTTACTTCCTCGCCATCAAAGTCCATCGACATTTGCTTTTCTGACATTGACATTTTACGTTCTTCGACGACTTCGCTGGTATCTTTGCGGGTGATTTTTCTCATCAGTGTTGAATAATTGTATTCAACATCACAGTCGATATAGCAATACTCGTACTTGTCCCGGACGAGTCGCTGTTTTAGTCTGACATCAGCTTCACATTTTTCGAGCTTGGCCTTAAAATCAGCCTTAACTGATACAAGCTGGGATTCAAGGGCTTGGCTATCATCGAGCAGCTTCGCTAAATCGTTAGCAGCTAAAGCCACTTCTTCTGTTGACAACATACGTTTGAGATATTCCGTTTGTTGCTTCGTTGCGATTTTGTCTTTTTCGATTTTCTTGCTCATCAATTTTCCTTTCAAATTATTGTTCCACTTCTATTTATTACACCTCTACTGTTAGTTCGGCCATTTTGTCTTGCGAAATAAGCCACGCGGCTACCGCACCAGCCGTTTTAATATCGTCTGGGTAAACGCCCTTGACTGCATATAAGACTGTGCCTACCTTAGCTTTATCAACCGCCCTGCCTGCTGGCACTGAATCTTGTAGCTTCTCATAAATGGCCGTCAGGACTTCCTGCTGTTTTTTGTTCGGCTTGGCAGGGCTGGCTTTTTTGGTTTCTTTTTTAGGTTCTTTGCCACTGCCAGTATTATCCCCGTCATCAGCGTCCTTTGTGTCGTCAATGCAAAACAGGCCATTTAGGGCGTACTTCCTTGCGTAGCTTGAAGCCGCACCGGTTATCTGGCTTTCGTCCATACCTTTTTTGACTAAGGCTTCCCTGGCAAAAGCAGACACCGAAATGGACGCTGTGTCTTGTGTCAGCGTAGCAGTCGCCTTAACGTAGTGTCGTTCGCCGATAAGTATAATCTCGTCAGAAATAGTCAATACGGCTTCACCGAGTAGTGGCTTGACAGCTTCCAGAATATCCTCACAGCTTCGGTATTTGTACTTTCCGAAAGTGTTCATCTGGCCTTTTGGTGCTTTTAATTCCTTTTGAATTTTGCTTAAAAGTTTCATTATCATTTTCCTTTCACTTTTGCTATAATTTCTTTCATCTCTTTTACGAATTGGTTGACCGCCGCTTCTAAAACCATTATGTACGAATCGTCCCGAAAAATCCTGGTGCAGAAAAATGGGTGCTGCTCAAGTCGAGGGTCGAAGCTGATGTAATCGCACCACTTTCGCTCCGCAACCCACATCTGCCCCTGAACCTGCGGCACATAAGATGCCTGCATTTTGCCTTTGAGTATCGTATCAATATGCGTAGTAGTGTTCGGGCATTTAATCTCAACTAACCCATCATCACCAACTAAACCGTCAGGGCTACAGCCAGTTTCGTTATCGTCTCTAATTATAAAGCCGACTTGCACAACTTTACATTCGTTCAATTCTTCATAGTAAACTCTGGCTTGCGGTTCGACCTCTATACCCCTCTCCATAATGGTATTGGAATAACCGTTTTGAGTTAAGCCGGTTAATCTTTCGGCTACGAGTTTCATCATATACGTTTTACGGCCAGTGCTCTTAGATAAGACTTCGGAAAAATGGCTCGCAGATACTGTGCCCCGCTTAATATCAAGCCAAATGTCTGCCCCTTGTTCGCACAATGATATTTTCATTTTAGCCTCTTTTCACTTAGGGGACATTGTTTCAATTTACTTATAAGCTCGTCATAAACATCGCAAACCCACTTTCTACTAACTTTTACTTTACACGAACATCTTTTGTTATCATTGAGCCAATTCGTTATCGTGGACTGTGCCTGTTATTATTCTCCTGCTGGTATCCGTTAATGGCAGGCTTTGTGCGTGATAATTATGTTCACTAAAAGAGCAATCCTCCTCGTCCCAAAAGATTACTCCGCCGCACAATGCGTTATACCCACCATCAAGTTCGTCCCCCTCATATATTTCCTTGCCGTTCTTATCGTGCTTGCCAGTAGACCGCCCTACAGTTTCAGGAATGACTTCGATAAAACCGGAAATACCCTCACCCCAGCCTCCCATATCAGGGTCTATAGGCTTAATTTCAGCATCATCTGGGATAATATAGTGTTTACCCTCGACCTCACAGTAATAGCCGTAAGCCCGCCGCTTTTTAGGGGTATCAATTCCTTTTACAATGCCTCGAAATTTATGTGTCATTTTTGACCTCTTTTAGATTTGTGTATTTACCTCTAAATTCGCCATTGGCCCAAATTTGCTCAGGATTTTTGACAAAGGGGCTATCATAGATGTCGCAATATTGCAGAGCGGCAAATACTGCAAACATTTTCTTATTGTTCATCCCGTTCACATATTCCCAAACACTGCCAATAGCTGTCCCCTCTGCCTTCATTTCACTTATTAACTCTTGTACTGTTTCAATGCTATTTACTGTCATTTTGCAGCCTCTTAGAAATTCTCTCAAACCATTTCCTAATCCTAATAACTTCTTTGCACCCTGAACATAATGGTTTTTTTGAGGGCAAAAGCATCCCGCACCATTGGCAGTAGAAGCCTGTTTTGCCAGTTTTTCGCTGTAAAGTTTTCAATGTTCGCGGCTTCATTTTGTAGCCCTTTCCAGCATTTTCAAATCAAACTGCCTTATGTCGGGGTTAAACGCCATTAATATTTCTTAATCTCCTTCAACCCCTTTTTGTTTAAGCCACCTTTTAATACTAAATCCGGCCGTAGAGATTTAAGAAGTTTTGGGCTAACATTAAATTTTGGAGTTCCACCCCACCCCAACCATCGTTCAGACCAAAATGGTTTAGTTGTATAAATATGATAATCAGAAAATGTATCTTCTCTCGTTATCCACATTTTATTTTCTCCAATACTCTTACTTTCAAATACTGTCTACCCCAATTCAGAGCTTCTTGGTGAGTTGGAAAAAAGACGTCAAGTTTGTTACCTTTGATTGCACCGCCTCTGTCCAGTACGGGAACGGGGTAGCCTTGATTATAGCCTGGAATCTGTATCAACGTACCAAACGGAAAAGAGGGTGGTGCAGCCACAAAGAACCCTTCCGCCTTTGAACCTGATGCTGTTATGCCATCCGCCCATTCGCCACAGCAACAAAAATTTGGACAATAAGCAGTAACTTCTGCATCGTAAGTTATGCCTATAGTGTACTGCTCGGCCATATCTACCTGTTTCCACTGATAGCCGAAAGTAAAGCAGGCAGCACCGAAAGCAAGAAGTAGTACGAGGTTTCCGAATTTTTTACTCATCTTTCAACTGGTTTATAAAGTCGATAATATCTGCAAGGCAGGAAGTATCAAAGACACAGCCCTCGCGAAAATCCATAACGTACCGTTTCCATTGTGGATAATAATTGACTAAGCCCATCGGCTCTTTTTTCTGGTTATTAACGCAAGCCCACGAATCAGTAGCTCCAATCTGCATAAAATGTATGTGCTTATATTTTGTTTTCATCTTTCAACCTTTTCAATCATTAGAGGCTTTTCCCGCAAGTAGGACAATTTTTCAACGACCAATACTTAGCTTGCCATTCCTTTAGCAAACTCGGCTCGTTTTTCATTGCTTTTACGCAAGCCATTCTTATCTCATTAAGTTGTTTTAGTGTTGTTGCAGTAGCAATTATTTGATGTAATCCCTCTGGGCTTTCTATTTCTACTTGTATGCTCATCAATTTTTCTGTGTAATCGCTCATCTAATTTCCCTTTCATTCTGGGGCGCAGCCGACGTGAGACTACGCCCCGTTTCAGAGGAGGGTGATGTTAAGCTAACCAATTGAGAATCTTCAATGCTAATTGCCAGTTAGCCCATATCAACATAACAATTACTACTGTTATCATAGTGGCCATACAAAGATGTGCCAGCCCGCAAATCCAGAAATTCCACGTAGTAGTTTCGCCGTACTTAAACAGCTTATTTGCTAATACACCTGTCCAGTACGGCACAAGAATAATCAACAGCAATTCGACAATTTTCAACGCTAAAAAGATTATAATTTTCATTTTTCAATCTCCTAAATAAAATTCCTACGAGTTTTAAGATACTTTGTCAAATCACGCGGGTCGCCGGACTTGGCCTCACGGGCAGCCTTTTCGACCTGCGTTTCGTGCATATCGATTTGGTGAGTTTCCCCGCATTCTAAGCAGCATATTTCTTGGCATTCTTCGCACCAATGGCCCTCGTCGCCTGCGGGTATAATCGCATCACAGATTTCAGTGCTACATTTGGTATCGTTAGCCACTTCAAATCGCATCTTTCGCCTCGCTTTCAAGAGCTTTATCAATCTTTTCTAATGAAGTTTGGATATTGTGTCGCTTAAAAGGTGTCATGATTATGCCTTTTGCTATTTCTAACGCTGCTTTCAGCCCGTCCCGCTCGGCGGGGAGGGACTTGATTTGAGCTAAAACCTCTTTTGGGATTAAGGCTGACTGTAGTGCTTTATGCAATTTAACATCTTGCTCAAATGCTTCTTGTTGTTCGATAGAATGGAAAGACGTGCAACAGCCATTTCTTCCACAAATTTTACAACTCATCTTATTCTCCTGTTAAAAAGCGGCGGCGAGGTTCACACGACCTCAATCCGTTCAAAGTTTCTGGTTTTTCAACTACGGTTCCATTTAATTGGTTCCTTTATATATTGCCACAACTTAGCGAAAGGAGCAATCATTTACAGTCCTTTGTGAGATTCACCGCCGCTCAAATTCTTTTTTGTGGTTTTCCAGTTCTTTAATCAACGCACACAAAACTCGTGTTGCTGTATCTTTCTGATACATAAGATGTAAAAATTCAATGATTGCTTTTGCCATAGTCTGTCCAACTCGCTCACCCCTTGTCATTTTTTCATTCCTTTGCTCGGTTTGCCGCCGCTAATCGTTAAACTGTTACTTTATTTGATATTTTTCAAGAACTTCTTGTACTTTGTTCTCGGCATCTTTGCACCGTTTTTCAAAAGCTGTATGCTTCTCGATCGCTTCGTTCCTTAAAAAAAGAACAGTTTGAAAAGCAGCTAATATCTCTTTGGTTCTTGGCATAAGATTAGTCAAGCAAGCCATACAAAAATAGACATCACCGCTACCAGAACAATAAACTCCATGTTCAAACGTTTTGCCGGTATGCTTTGTTTTATTGCAATCGAAACAAAAGGCTTTATCGCAGCCATTGCACTTATGGAATATCATCTCGTCCGTTCCACATTCATCGCACACTACAACTTCTTTTTGAATTGTTTTTTTCATTTTTCACGTTCCTTTCGCCGCTAAAATTAGTTTAGGATATTCGTTATAAGTTGCTCGTCTGTAATATCATCAGGCACATTGGGCTTGCCGCTTACTGACCTATGGACAAACCCGCCTTGCTCTCGCAGTATCAGTACCGTATCAAGGCTTGTGCTGCGTTCCCACGAACACAAAGCATCGTTTAGTTTGATAATTGCTTTTCTAACTTCAAAGTCGGGGTGTTCCATTTCACGTCCCTTTCTAAATACGACCGGCAGACAGGATTACAGGAACTTGTGAGAAGCTACAACGCCTGCCGCCGGTCTTAACTTTTCAAACTACTCTGCCTTTGCAATAGCTTCTTCTGCGATGGTTTTTAAGAATTCTGCCGGTCTACTTAATTCCCATTCGCCGTCGCGGTCTTGGAAAATACTATTGTCCACCATTTTACAAACCGCCAGTAAATCCGGTGCTGCCTTTTCTAATTTCTTACGTTTTGCAAGATTATCTTGCTCTCTTTGCCTTTTTGCGTTTCGTGCATCTTTTCTTTCATGGTTCATTTTATCACCTTTTCAAAATATGGAGCCGCCCAGCCCTGGGGGAACAGGCGTTGATAGCGACTCCATTCCCATACAACATTTCCTCAATCTCTTTGCCAATCTTTTGTAGCCGTCTGGTTATTGTTCCTTTGCACACGCCACACACTTCCCCTATAGATTTCAACGATTCGCCGTCACGGAAATATAGCCTAAAGATAATCCGATTCTTCGGAGGTAATGATTCGACCGCTTCGCAGAATTTCTCAATTTCACACCGTCTCTCAATTCTCCGCCTTTGGTCTGATATGGTCATCGGGTTCATTTTGTTATCTTTTCAACCATTTGCTTATGACCTTTTTCAGCTTCTTCCCAAGTAGAATATCTGTCCATTTCTTGGTCAAATTTTCCACCGAATACCATTGTCTCAAATAGTATTGGCGGGCCTTTGCCAAAGCTATGGTCAAGCCCTAAGAAAACAGTTGATACTTCAACGTCTTTGCTCAAGGTTGTTTTTACTACACGCCGGTCGGCTGTTTCAAACCACGCTCCCCATTTCATTAAATCATTTTCTATAACTGGCTTGTGGCCATCTAAAATATATTCGCCATCGCTCATTTTGTCACCTCAATTAAAAAGCCCCCGCCTTCGAAGTGAGCGCAACATACACGACGTGGAAGTGTAAGGATTGCCTTCGTTAGCAGGGGCTTCATACTCGGAAATTTTTATTGCGCTCATACAATTAATCCTTTTTAACTTGTCTCCCGTCTATAGTGCAAGTCCTGTGCCAGAAAATCAAAACGCCCAAAACACCCACAACTTCCCCAAAACGAGGATTCCCCAAAAGTCATGTTTACAAAAAGCAACAATGTCAAGATAGGTGTTTACTTTTATCAACATAAAAAAACAGCCGGCAAGCCTAAGCCTGCCGACTGCGAGGAGGGTGATGAAAAGCTATTTATTGCCAGTAAAGAAATATCGGGCCATCATGTCAAGCTGATTCGGCCTGAGTTCTTCTGTCAAATTGAACCGTTCCATAAATTCGAGGAAGTCCGGCCTTGCTTTATAAACCAGCCTTGCGACCGCTTTGGTGCACCATATCTTCTTCTTTGACGGCTTCCATATCCTCAACTTTGTCAAATGGCACAATAACCCCATCAAATCATAGGGCATACCTTCCAGCAATTTCGCTTGGTAATATGCCATATCTTCTTCTTCGTCTGTCATTGGCACGATTATTGTGTCCCACCGCTCTCGTTCGTGGGAATACTTGATTTGCTTGAACCTGGCACATTTGACCTTGTCCTTCAAAGTAGCAGAGAAGCTGATGTTTTTGTACCTGTCCGAGAACTCAAACTCAGTGTGTACCTGTGGTGTAGATCGCATTGACACTATCTTATTGATTAACGTAGGTTTTTTACCGAATATCTCCGCCCGCACGTAATTGTAGCTTCTTATTTTGCCTGCACTCATTTCACTAACTCCGCAATTATCTCGGCCAATATCTTAGCCTCCGACTTTTGGTGCTCAAATTCCAGATACGACCCATCCGGTAAGACTATCCGGAAATCGTTAAACTCCTGATTACCGAACCGAGTATAAGTAATTTCCTTTGTTTCGTGGTTGTATTTAACGGACGCGAAACAACCGGACAACGAACATATAAGCGTCAAACACAATATAAGCAATAGCCATTTCATTTTGTTTCTCCTGAATTTTCAATCTCTATCGTTTGGAACATACCTAAATTCAAAGGCCGTAGAATGTATTCTATCGCCTCGATTAGTGGGTATGTAAAAGATGGTACCAACTGCGGCAACGTCAACCCGCCACTAAGTAAATATCGCAGTGGCGTATGATTGTGCATTGATACAATCTTCAAAGCAGGAAATTCCCGCTCAAAGACAAGGCGGTCGCGATTGAAGATTATCCAGGGTATCGCACCATTAACCTTAAAACCCCACCCGCCTCTGATGTCAAAATCTTCGTGATGAAAGTTCTTATAAATGAATCTTGACCATAGTGTATTCGCTGGCTCAATCATTATAATTTTACCACCAACCCTTAGACACCTCACGGCTTCTTTGAAAAAAGCTCTCGAATCTAAAATATGGTGCAGAACGTTCAGCATAAAAAAGACATCTACGCTTCCATCCTCAAACGGCATTTTACAGGCATTGAAAACTCTGTCAACGCCGAAATCCTGAATATCAGAAGTAACCGCACCCCCCACTACCTCTTTGATAAAACCATCCCCGCTGCCGAGTTCAACAAAAAGAGTTCCTGTGGGCTGGAGCATTTTGAACTGACCATAAAAATCAAGATAGGTTTTTTTTAGAAAATACTTCATTCAAAAGTTTCTTTTAATTCGTCAAAAAGTTTATCCAATTTGTCACGGGACTTGTCTATCACCTCTGTCTGCTCACCTGTAGCATTTGCCTCTAAAAGCAACAGATTCCGGTTTATATCTTCCATAGACCGGCGAATTTCATCTATCTCGGCTCTCACAAGTTCACCAAATCATGTCGTAAATTATTCTGCCCAACACCATAATAAACAAAGCGGTAGTCGTGCCAAAAACCCACTTCCAGCGTCTTTCCTGGGCGACAACTACCTGTTCGTGACGGTTTACTTTGGACTGCATACACTCATTGCCGTTATCGTGGAATAATCTTTTGTCGATGCTGTCCAGCTTTTTGAAAATTATCTCAATTTGATGCTCTAATGATGTCATTTGTTGCCCCTTTAGTTATTAGTCAAATTTGAATTTTAAGAATTCGCCTTTTTTTATTTGTGAACCATACGTTTGCAAACCCATACCAAAAATCGCCAAAATAGACAAAGCTGTGCCTTTCGGAATACCTTGCTCTATCATTGTCTCGTAAACATCTCTCATTGCAAAGGGCACGGTCAAATCAACAACTATTGTCTTTAGTGTCACCGGCTCGCCGATTACGTTTTCACCAGCCGCTAAGTCTAAAGCCTTGCCGAACATTGGTGATAACTTGCTTCTCAAGAAACGTGCTACAACTTCAGGCGTCCCGCCGCTCCACATTGGCACTTTGTCGCCTCGAAGCGGAGTTATTCGTCCTGTAGTAGAGGATTTCATCTTCCCAGAAACAAGTCGTGAAAGTAATACCGTAATTTGTGAAATACCCGACAATGGGTCAACTCTGGTTTTGCCAAATCTTATTTTGCCAAAATCAGCAGAGCGAGGGTCTTTTTCAATGTCACCACCAGCCCACGTACCTAAAGCATAAACTATACTCATTCCAATTAGATACCTTGCGTATTCTTTAGCGATTGCCTTTCTTGTTCTGGCATTACCACCGAAGAACGGCTGCCCTAACAATAATTGGAACCGACTGGCAACATACCTCGGAGCAAAGAAAACTGTGTTTAAGGGTAATGCCGCTTGCTCAAGTGCGCCCAAACTACCTCTACCAGTGGACACATTAACGAAGTTTGCAAGCGCTTTCGCTTCGTCAAGTGTTACAGTACCATCTTTTGACAAACCTGCTGTTAGCGTATCAAAAGAATCAGCCCTGACCAAATTAAGAAAAGTCGTATAGGCTCTATTGGATGCAGCGACCAATGGTATCTTATCGAGAAGTTTAGCTTGCATAATTTCTTCTCGCTCGGATAATTTATAAGTACCATCTATCGGAGCTATGAACAATTTGGCTTTTCTGTAAAGTGGGGCGTTCGGCCTATTCAAGATTTCTTCATTGATTTTCGCTTGTGTCCTTTTGGAACCAAACGCTCTTAACATAGGGCCTATAGCCTTCGCAGATCGGACAGGGTGACTAAATACCGCAAATCCACCTTGTCGCAAAACAGCCGATAAATCCAGACTGGTAATAAGGCCTCTCGCTGTATTGAACGGCTCTGCGATATGCTCCCAAATTGTTTTCGGCTTCAAACTGTTTATCTGCCTGCGTATTGCTCGTTGTAATTCATCTCTTTTGAACTGTAGTTTTTCAAGTGCTTTGCTTTGTGGTACTACGACAGGTCGTGGTTTAGGTAGAATATCACCTGACTCAATTCGCTTTGTCAAATCAGCTATTTGTTTTTCCAGTCGCTCTGTCTGAACAGGTTCGCTTTTGGCGATAGCTTTTTTGAGTTGGTCTCTTATATTCCGGAGGGTTAATACAGCATTAGTTGCGGTTATTCCGCGCCTCTTTGCTGCAGGTGGTAAAGTTTTAGTTTTGAGGAAATTCTCAAGTTCAGATATTTGTTTTCGTAAATCTTTAACCAGCTTTGGCTCTGCTCTCTTTCGTCTTTGTTCTTTTACTGCTTTAGTTTCTGAAAGTTTCTTTCTGAGGTCATCACGAATTGACCGCAATGCCTCTATAGCTTCGGTTCCTTTTGCTCGTCTCTGCGTTAGCGGAACAATCCCTTTTTCTAAGAACCGTTGCAATTCAACTATTTTACGCTTCGTCCTTTTGTCAACCCGTGCTTCTGTTTTGATTGCATTGAGTTTTTTGACTAAATCATCTATTTGCTTACTTCGCCCTTCGGTCGCCTCGACTATGGCATCAACAACATTTTGACGGGTTATACCAGGCAGAAGTTTGCTCATCTTTCTAACAACGTCATCAAGATTTTTAACATCAGCTCTCGACCCGATATTCATTGCAATATCCGTCAAGTTTTTAGCAAGTTCTGAGCAGTCAACTTTTGCCATCAGTTATTGCACCCTTCTTTCAAAAGGCGGTTTGTCCTATCGACTAAAGTATCCAACTCTGTATTCTTTTGTTGTATAGATAATCTTTTGAACCTTGACACGCCTTTGCGAACAATACCTTTTGCTTTCAATTCGTTTACTTCCAATTCTAATGTTTCAACACGTTTATTGGTTTCATTAAGTCGTTTCGTTAAACCTTTGAAAATCTGCTGTTTGACTGCCGACAGTTTTTTACCAGCAGCAACTTTAGCCCTGTTCAAAACCGAAATCAAACTGAAGTCTTTGTTAATTGTTAGCTTTTGTGCAGCTAATGCCCTGCCTTTTTCGGTACCACTGGTATTTACTGCTTTTGTGAGTGCGTCAAATTCAACTTCGATTCTTTCAATCTCAGCAGATTTTGTCTTAATATCAGCGTCATCTTTGAGTTTAGCAACGGCATCCATCGCTTCTTTGTGCTCGTTTTTAAGTTCTGCCATTCGGATAGTCACTCCTGCTGTTTCGACATCAGACAAAGCTCGTGGCGTAGCGTTTATTTCTTCTGCGAGCCGGTTGGCCTTAGAAGCTATCTTTTCTGTTTTAGCCTGTTTCAAAGCAGTCTCCCACGTCCTTCGGCCTTTGGAATTTATCTCATCCAGCCCCATCGATTTTCTGTCCTCCGCAAGTGATGCTTGCTTGGCCGAGGTAGCTTCGGTGAAATCAGTTTCGACCGTTTCGCTTACTTTTGTTTGGATTTCAGGCGTCTTTTCAGTAGTAGTCTGCTCTATAGGACGAGGCTCGACTTTTTCTTTACCTATCTTAACAGGAAGCTCCTGCTTCGCCTCTAAGCGTTTTTCGGGTGTTATGGTAGGCTCGACAGGGGCTTTTTCAACTGGCACTACCGTAGACTTCGCAGGTTTGGCTGCTGGTTGGGCTATGGCTTGCCCAATAGCTCCAGCACCGCCAAGAATCGGACCTGCAACCGCTCCACCTAACGCAGCCTGTCCGATCCTTTTCGCAGCTTCTTTCGCTGTAGGTAATTCGCGGCCTGTAATCCCCGGAGCCAGTACGCTCGTTGTTTCCTGCAATGCTTCTTGTATGCCTTCAGTTACGGAGGTTTTTACGGTTTCTTTGCCAAACTTACCAACAGCCTTTGCTATTTTCTTGAAAGCCTTGTCTTTGGCAGCTTTCGCTATCGACTTAATAGACCCTTTGCCAACTTTTGCAAATTTGAGCACCCTTTCAACTTGGAGTAATTCAAGTGCAGCGTTTATCGAACCAACAACAAACCCTTCTATTTCGGCTTGTTCTTGCGTAGCACCGCTTTCGAGAGCATCAAAATATGCACCCTTGCCCTCTACGGCGTAAGCAACACTAAAACCAGCAGCAGGCCCGCCAATTAAAGTAGCCGCTATCGTTCCAGCCATAAAAGGCAAAGCATCGCCCACTGCATTTGCAATAAAACCTTTGACCCCGCCATCTGTGCCAGGTTGAAATTTTGGTTTTTGAGAAATTTCACGAGCTTTTTCGGCTAATTCATTTATTCGGTCTGTATCAAAAATTGACGCTTGACTAACATCAGCAAAAGTAGCAAGTAAACCACTACCAACATTAAGAGTACCTCTTGCTATAGCCCTGACAAATTCATCTATTGGGCCTTGAAATTCTCTTGGTGGTTGTGTTGGTTTTACCTCGGCAACCGGTTCAGGTTGAATCGGGAAGCTCGTAATACCTGTCGGAGTCACGCCCTGTTCAATATCTGGTTGTCTGACTAAATCGTCAAGCAGCCCTGCAGGCTTACCAACCAAATCGTCTAAAAGGCCAGCCTTTTTCGGTGACTCTTTGACAGTAACTAAATCATCCAGGAGTCCCATGTTCTTGCCTTATTCGTTTAAGTGCTTCATTTATTTTAGCTGGGTCACCTTCAGATAAAATCTGCTTTAGCTTTGCTTTTGTGTCGGTATCAAGTCCTTG
>SDBT01001605.1_pt1 | contig 40134 bp, 57 predicted proteins | sample 2277101 | NCBI WGS metagenome assembly SDBT01 (sample SAMN10404973, study PRJNA504765) | marine sediment metagenome | isolation source: marine sediment core GS10_PC15, 103 cmbsf | place: Arctic Ocean: Southern Knipovich Ridge | collected 2010 | reverse complement strand
GACGCCACTATCGGCAATGGCTTGTAGCTCAGAATTGACCCGAAGGACATCTTCTCGAATTGGTTGTATCAATGCTCTTGCTGTAGATACATCCTGTGCCTGTGACAGTTCTGTATGAGCCGCATTTAGTTTATCTGTAATTGCCATCTTCTAATACCTACTTTCGTTTATTAAATTCTTCTTCTGCCTCTTGTATGGCATATCGTATATTTGTCACTACTACTTCCTCCTTAAAAGACTCAATACACTCATATAATTTGGTTGCATCATCCTTTAATTTCGTTATACACTCCTCTGCAGAAGACATAATAACTAACCACCTAAGAGTTTAACTGCACCGAGAACTATCCCGCCTCCAGCAAGTCCACTACCAAGACATAACCCTGCTAAGAAAACTCGACTTGCTACAATAGCTTTACCATATGGACAACTATCAATATGAGATACTAGCACTTCTTTAATTATCTGTCGTGCTATCTCCATGCATATTGCTTTATCTCCGTCACTAAGAGTCATGTTGCTGTCCTCTCTTATTGTTTATTTAGATTCAGTGTACCCATTAATTACTATATCAAAGGTTCCATCAGTCTCTAGAATAGATAGTATATTATTAACTCCTATCCTAATAGCCGGATTAAAATTAACTGAGTAAGGAACTGTCACACCAGCTGCAACCTGTTCTCCAGTTTTGAATTGTCCTACACTACCAAGAGTATTATCTACATCGAATGGAACTCCACACGTTTCATTCCTAACTATACTATCGTGAGCATGTGCTTTTCTAGGAGACCAGAGAGGTGTACCAGTCAATGTACTAGTAATTGCTTCTGTCTTTGCATTATAACAAACTGTCCCTACTCCTTCATTTATATTCCAAGCTGCGGAGAGGGCTGTTTCAGTTCCAAAATACTTTTTACCAATTCTTTTATTGTACCGAGCCTCTGCCTGTGCAGCAGTTAGTACTGCACCAGTACCTTTATATAATCCTGTTGCACTTATATACCAGTCATAAGTAGCTATACCTTTAATAGTTAAATCAGTTGCTCCACCAGTAACGCCATCAACATCAGTTAAATCTTCTGTGATGATGTTAGTACCTTGAAGGATTCCATCTACATAAATTAGTAGGCCTTGAACTACATCTCTATCCACAGTTACTAGAATGTGATGCCAACCATTATCATTTATTCTATTGGCTGCTGTTACTGTCACTACATCTGTGCCATCTCCAATAGTAAATTTTGGTTTTCCAGTTGTAAGTTCTAAGAAGTATCCATCATCAGAGCCATCATCTTTATGAATCATGTTAGGAATTGTAGGGATAGTGGAGGGTATTTTAACCCATTGCTCTACTGCAAAATCAGAAGTAGCTGGCTCCAAAGCCGCATTATCACTTACAGTAAATATATCACTAGTTCCTACAAGTTGTAAACAACTTCTTCGTAAGATATGGAAACCATCTGCATCACCACCACCTGAAAGAACATATCCGGTAACATAATAACTAAGGGCATTACCCGGGGCTTCAAGCAGGTTTGTCACCCCTACAGCATGATTTAAGTGGCATATCGGCCAGCCTTCATTAGGTCTTATAGGTCTTGTTTCTACACTCATATTGTTAAGTCCTTCCTGCCATAGAGACAGACACTTTAGTACTTCTATTATAGTTATTTTTCTCTGATAGTTTCTCGTTTGTCTCTTGTTGAGTATGAGTGAAGTTAGAATTAACAGTACTCATCATATCTTTAGTATCAGAAGAAGAAACAGGAGCCAAGAGTCTTCGTCTTAGCTCCTGTGCTTTTTCTCTTGAAAAATTAGAAAGAGAGTTACCTAAGTTTAACGTATCTACAAATAATCCTTTAGCTCTATCAAGCCATTGAGCAATCACAAATGTCCCTACCTGTAACTGACGATACACAAACAATCGCTTCTTCAACACTTCATCACTAGTTTGATTTCTACACCAATCCAGTAACGGTGGCTCCAACAACTGATGTTGCTGCGGAGTATAAAAACACGCCATACCTAACATAACTACCCTTTCAATTAGTTACTAATTATTCACTGTCTATGGCTGGGAGAATGATACCACTTGCATCTACATCACCAGTTACATAATTCTCTAAGCATACTGTTGCATCTGTACCAGTCAAGGCAGCAGCCATACTAGTCGTACCACCTATCATATTTCTAGCCAATACACCAGTTGAACTAGCATTAAGACCTATTGCAAGTGCTCCTACGTTTACAATTATATTGTCTATAATCTTATTTTGTACACCGGCACTGGTAGTCCATTCCAATGCTCCTGCTGAATATGTACCATAAACAAAGTTATTTTCAATCTTACATAAGTCTGATGCTCCCGAAAATTCAATAGCAGAAGAACAACCACCAGCAGGTACAGTTGTAAAGTGACAATTTTTAATAGTTACATTATCAACTCCAGCTGCAACAGTAATTCCAATTACTAATTCTTCAGCAACAGCACCGTCAGAGAAATAACAATCCTCTATAGTCGTTCCATTTGCTACTGTAATTATTCCAGTAGCTACATCAGCAAAACTAGAAACTATTCTAATGTTCTTAATAGTAACATTAATAGTACCAGCAGTTATGTTTAACCGTGCATCAGTAGCAGTATCAAGTGTAAAGGTAGGCCTTTGTGCCCCTATGCCAAGCCCTATAATTGAAAGGTCAGTCTTATCAATCGTACATTCATCAGTAACTGTACCACTAACTGTACCCGCATCTTCAATAGTTTCAGCATGTCCCGGAGCCAAAAGAATTATATCATGTCCACCATCAGTACAACGGCTGACTGCATAATTCAAAGTAGCAAAAGGCATGTCAAAAGAATTACCATGCTCACTATCGTTTACATTACTTGCGAGAGTAGCATTACTATCTACAAAGTAAATGTTGGAACTGGCCAAAATATCAAGGCCAAGGTTTGATATGATTGGCATAATATCCCAACCATATTTATGGATTAAATCATAAAACTTCATTTTGAATCTCCTAAACTAACTAAACTATGTTAAAATTAAAAGGGGATAACCTATCAATGGGAGAAAGAAGAGATATATAATAAGTCCGGTTATCCCCTTTATTCACTTTTCAAAAGGCACTTGTGCCTCAACTAACACCTCTGCAGAAGACTAATCAGGTTTACACCATGACGGCTTCTGTCAAATTTGTTAGCTTCACGCCACGTACATCAACAGGTGCAATCAGTTTATACTGCCAGAATGGAGCCTCTACGAAGTTCTGGACAGCACCATTACCGTCACGAGCATTCATAAAGATACCAGAGTGACCACTGATAGGTCCGAGGAACTGTATCTCTGAACCAACCGTTGAGTCGGAACCACCAATATGCGGGGGAACATATCGTTTGATATTTCCACCACCCATCTTACAGGCGTAGAGATGTTTAGTCAGACACATAGGACTGACAATCCACCGCAAGTCACGGCCATTAAAGCTATAACTCACATCAGACCAACCACCAGCTAACTTAAGGGTTTTACCTGTCCGGTCATATACCATCCTGTTGTTATACAGGGCAGGCTGTTCCAGATACTTCAAGGTTACACCCTGTGTGGTGATAATAGTATCAAGTGTCTGACCCGGATATGAATCCAGATAGCCACCAATATAGTTATTCATCACACTGTCCGTCAGTGGACCATTAACTGCAATCACCTGAGACTTAAACTGAGAGAAGACATCCAAGTCCAAACCAGCATCACCAGAAGTGCCACCCATGATTGTGCCGGAACCCTTCATCCAATCTTCAAGTCCCCAACTGCACATCGGACGAGTACCACCAACATAGGTACTACAATTCTTCAATACAAGCCAGTCACCAGAAGCAGGAACAACTGCACTACCACCATACCAACCATCAGTACTGTCAAAAGTTGCCACTGCACCTGTAGTATCATTGACACCAACAATAGTGACAGTCTTAGCCAGATAATCTACATCTGTAATCAACAGATGGACATAGATACCTGTGGCTGCATAGTTACGTCTATCCGTACCATTCGTAGCAATACCATCCTGTAGTGTTCCTGAACTATCCGCTACTATGTCGATTGCCATACCGACACGGAAGTTACTAATCCTACCATACTGCTCATCCAGTGTCAACTTCACATAGTTAGTCGAACTCTTTTCTGCAGCAGCAGTTATTGCACCAAGTACATCAACGTCAAAACCCGAATGAGCCGTAACATTGGTACTGAAAAAGCTTGCAGCCTCAATCATGGCCCTGAGTTCACCCACAGCCTTAATATCTCGTGCTACCTGCTTAATCTGTGTTGCTGATAACGTATCAGATTGTAACCATGTTACAGGGATACTAAAGTTACCAGTTACCATATGAAGCTGTAACTGACGTTTGATACTACCAGTATGAGGAGAATCAGCAGCAGTCGGGAATGGGGCCAAATCAGTAGCCGCATCCCCCATCAAAAGCTGAGTAGCCTGTTTACCTGTAGGCTGTAGGAATCCGGGTCCATTAGGATTGGCATATTCCATCAGACCTGCAACACCAGTACCAAACAAATGAGTCACAACCCACCCTCGACCAATATCAACATTTCTCTTGACATCAATCGAAGACTGCTCAATCTGGGTATAGATTGGAGCAATAGTCGGAAGGGACTCGTGAATTACAGACGGCAATTCTTCTCGAATAAAATTGTCTACTACGCTTATAGCTGTAGCCATCTCACTATTCCTTAAACATTATTAACATTACATTCCGTAGATGTTTGTTTAAGATTTACAACCTGTACGTTTATACCACCATCAAACCCAACAACTGCTATTTCTTACTGGCCTTCACAACGCCCTGCATTACACGCTTCACAAAGTTGTCCTCATAGCCGGGGTCATCAGATGCTACTCGTTTGATTGGGTCCTCAGAATAGACTTCGGAGGGAACATTCGATGATGGTCCAAGGCCCGGTATATAGGGTTTCTGGGACATCTTCGCTGGAACTCCGAGATTTTTTACGCGAGCTCTCACTACTTGTAATGAGTGGCTAACCATCTCGGTTCCATACTGTTCACCATTTCTAATCCTCGTCTGGACATCTTCAAACAACATTTCACTTAACGCTTCACGGAGTCTTGACTTTTCGCCATCTTCCGTTACACTACCTATTATTTTACTCAATATCTCATCTTTGTCAACACCCTCTTCACAAGTTTTTTTCACCTTGTCCACTAACCCCCTATATTGAGCAGCCTGAGACTCTTTCATAATAGTCTGCAACTCAGGAGTAAGCTTATCCATACTCAATAATTCCTCTGCAGAATCTTTCTTTTTACTTTTATCTTCTGAATCAGCTTTAAGAGACTTAGAGAATTCACCTATGTCTACACCTAAAAGACCAGCTAACTCCTTTACTGACGCTTGGTTAGGTGCTCCTCCTGCAGAGGTAGCCTCCGAGAGTTCACCAAACAGAGCCGCTATCCTTGTCCCCTTTTCAGCTTTTTTTAGGTTATCAGCAGATTGACGGAACTTTTCATCAGCACCACTTACTTTTGTGGTAGCAGCTTTCATTTCTTCTAAAGTAAATTCCTTATCTACCCCATCCACTTTGAGAACATACGTCTCAGGTTTACTATCTCCTTTATCATCCTTGTCACCTTTATCCCCTTTATCGCCTTTATCATCACCCTTGTTGTCGTCTCCTCCTCCTCCACCTTCATTGTCGTCACCATCAAATGCGAAGGTAATGCCGGGCATCCATAAGCCCATTTTCATCAGTTCTTGTAACTTGTTCATTTTGGTATGTCCTTTCAAGACAAAATAGAATTTAGACAATCATTATTCACAATAATTATTGTTGTGGCATAGCTCCTATATCAGGCATCCCACCACCCATTCCTCCCTGTTCTTGTGCCATTGCTTCTTCTGCTGCATCTTCTGGATATGGCATCTCATCAGGGAGTTTGCCAAGTCCAGCCTCATGCATATCGTGATGGTCAACAAATGCATCACGAACTGCTGGCTGTGCTAAGTAGAATTCTGGCCTAGCCATAAACGCATCTAGTACCTGTATATGCACAATATGTATATCCCTCTCACTATAGATTACATTCTTGCCCGGAGTCTTACCATCACCAAATAGAATGAGGTTTTCCAGCATGGCTCGTCTATAGTTTTGCCATTCAGAGGGATTGCCAACTGGTAGCGATAATCCCCTCTTTCGTACCTCTATGCGATATTCTGTAGGAGTAATAATCTGTATTTGTAAAGCCTCTTTGAGTTCCATCTTCTGTTGTTCCTTGGATTTTGGAACCTCAGAATTAATAGTTATATTCACTTCATCAGGATGTGGCAATGAATTTTCAGCCAGACTCATCTGTCCTGTAGAAGCATCTAACTTGATTCCTGCCAGTGCGTCATCAAGTTGTGTGATGTCAATAAGCTTATCATCTTTCCATGTATTCTGTATCAGTCCCAATATAGATTTATAACACCCACCCATAGCAATACCGATAGCCTTGGCTGTAGGAGATAAAGGTACACTACTAAATTCGTAGAGGAGGCCGAGACCAGTGGATGAATCTACTCTACCCGGTGCATCACCAGATGTAAGTTTAGTCGGTTGATTAGCCAGCTTATCCATCATCTCCATACCCAACTGCAAAGCTCTCCAAGGAAGAGGGCCCGGATTAGCTGGGGGGATATTAAATGGTTTAAGGTCTGGAACAGTATAGTCAGGTTCAAACCGTAATCGTTTGATACCATCCTTACCTCTCTCTGCCTCGACAGGAACACCCATGGTAGTTGGTTCCATGAGCAATCCATAATACTCGAAGTCTTGTACAGTTTGAAAAACACTACTTGCTGTATATTCTATCTCTGTATTAAGAGGTATCAAGAGGTCAACAAAGCTACGTCCCCAGAATCCACCTATCTGTATATCTTGAATTACTTGAATAGGCATATGGATTTTTTTATCAGTGTGGTCTGTTCTATATACTAACTTACCTCCAGCATAAATAAGATACTCTGCCAGATAGTGGTCCGGTGTCTCGGTCCATATCTCCGCCAGTTCAGTGACATCCATCATAGTGTCATCCTTGCCCTGCCACTTACTTTTACCTCCTGATGGATAATCACCAGTTGTATGAATGGCAAGTCCTTCTCCCACTGTAGAGAGAATAGATGCCCCCTGAAACCTATTCCTAACCTCTGCAGGTAATTGTCCTGTCAATACTTGTGTAGTTTCCATCTCGTCAAATGCTTTAGACTTAGATGCAACTATGTCCATATCCTTCAACCATTGTTTAGGTATGAGGCGTCTTCGTATCTTACCATTTGCTTTATCCGGGCTTGTTACATCAGGCGGAATAGGTAGGATTTCCCATGGAGGTATCACATCAATACCTATAGAGTCTACATCTTCTGTCCATACTCCTAGACCCACTGTACCATAGAGAAGTAGTGGAGGAAGTAAAGCTTCTCTAAGTTTTGCTACTTTGTATTCAGGAAAAGCAGCATCCAGAGCAGCCTGTGCAATACTGGCTTTTCGTAATCCATCCAGACTTATGCCTTTCCTATCTACTGCAGGAGCAAGGTCAAGTCCCTGTAATCGCCCAAGTTGTGTCTGATACTTTGAGACAATCTCTTCATATTGGAACCTTAAGATTCCAGAATCATCTACGAAACCAACCTGTACAGTTCCCTCTTGGTAGTTGATGTTACTAAAGTTTCGAGCACCACGCATATACCAATGTGCAATCCACCATCTAATAGCCTGTGGATTCCGAAATCTTTTTCCAGTAATCAGTAGATTTCTAATTACATTCTCTGCTTGGGTTTTATTTTTTGGTATTTGTATTTGGGAACTCATTAATTATTATCCTTGTTGGATATAGAAACCGGGTTTAGTTGTTTTTTCTTTTTTCTCTGCAGAGGGTTGTGTACTAATACCACTAAGTTTGGTTGCTTTCTCTGCAGCGACTACTGCCTGTGCATTACCTGTTCCACCTTTAGTGTGTGCAGCATGGGCAAGTATAGTAAAGGCTAAGTCTGCTGTTCGTGAGGACTGAGCAGCTATTATCCCTTGTTGGTTCAGAATACATTTGAGTAGAGTACCAAGTACAATCCCTAACCCAATTAGTCCCATTAAACTATACACGAGTATTTCCGATAACATTTGGTCTTCTCCTAATATATCTGTTCTGATGTTTATTATACCCTTTTCTATAGTGATTCTCCAATAGGGCACTTAATTCCTCTCCAGAGAGGGATGATGGGTCTATTCCAGAGAGCAGAGGGAGCCCCGGAACTACTGACCTTCCCTCTCTTATTTGTTCTAAGAGGGTCTTATCTCCAGATTTCTTTCCTCTTCCTCTCATCCCTCTGGCATGTACAACATACTGACTCATAGCCAACGTATCAATGGCATCATCAAATCTAAGAAGTGCTAGGTCTCTTGTAAAATCTAGTGTCTGGGAGTATAGCATATTGAACGGCCATTGGTCTTTCATATAGGCTGGATACTTAATCTTACCCGGCCCATATCTCCACTCTAGTCCTGCTATCCTACTATCTTTAGATGCATTGGAAGGATACTTTACAGGTATAACTCTAGGTCTCCATCCCGGCACAGTTGGTCCGGGAGTATTGGGGTCATGCCTTTTCTCCACATATTCTGCCACAGAGTCTACAAATGAAATTTGAACACTGGAAGATTCTATCCCTATAGCACGAGTCATCCATTTCATATTGAACTCGTAGATTCTGCGTAGAAGCTCAGATTCCTTGGCACGACCCATCCACATATCCAGTACCCATAGGCAGTTATTAGTATCAAATCCTAATATTTCAAGACATGAATAGTCACTATACTGCTTGAGTCCACTAGCATAGTCAAAGACTCCTATTCTAAACATAGAATTTACCCATTCATTAAATGGTTTTTCCTTGGATACTGTTGCCTCGGCAAGTGTCAAGTCTTTATTCTTCTCATACCATGTTACCTCTGCAGTCTCTTCCATTGGACTAACTGGTACTTTAGTAATTCCTTCTACCCTATATTCGTTCCATGTTGGACTGATAACCAGAAGTCTTTGGTCATCACTAGTTGGTCTATTCTCATACTCTGCTGCAAAGGCTGATGGACCAATCTCTGCTTTCCTGATAGCTAGAGCATCTTCCGGCCATTTCTCTTCCCACAATGCAGTAACCTTCTTAGGGTCTTTAATATCATACGTTAAGGCCGAGAGAACTCTACGATTCCATAATGCAAACCGTGGGTCATCGGTACAACATGCATGATAGAGAAAGCTCCTTCTATTGATGAGAGTTCCTATCCAGAATATTGCAGACCCATTCTTAATCTCAAGCATAGGAATAATCTGTCTGAATAATATCTTCTCAAACTTTTCAAGAATTGTATTTTGTGATGTTATTGAATCAGAATCAGGGTCACTCTCCGGGTCATCGAGAATAAAGAGCCTAGGTCGTCCACCACGTTTCTTACCCATAACACTGATTCCCTGTAAAACAGAACCATTATTAAAGTGAAGATGATGGTGGTTCCAAATAGCCTGACCACGTTTAGGTTTCATTATACCAAAATCTTCAATAATAAGAGGATTCTCAGTTACTTGAAGAATGATGTCATCCAGCCTAGTCTCTACCAGAGCATCGGTAGCTAAACACATATGAATAGGATAGTAGTCCCTCGTCAATAGAAGCATGAGAGGAATTTCTTTTCCAATCACTGTTGACTTGGCTGACCCACGAGGAGCACCTAATGCATTTCTGGCGTGTTGTCCCAAGTCATGCACAAGCTCATAGTGAAACTCCGGTGATTCAACAAACCCACCTGTGTAAAATGTTTCACCTACAGGTTTTAAGTAAAGATTCCTAAACAAATGCCAAGCAATCACCAGCTTCTCTGGACTAGATTGGTCCTTAAGAACTGCCAACCTAGCCTGCTTCTGCCCTATAGATGTTAAATCTCCATAGTCAGGGGGCAACGGCCAGAACGGATTGTTAGGGTCTACTTGCATCTTCTATTGTTTTTTTATTTGTACATTCCTTACGTTATCAAGCAAGGCAGGGAGAAACTCAATTACATGGGTAAAAGCTAACGTAGTGGCAACACCTGCAGTCCATGAGAAATTAGGTAGACTAGTTCCCATTACAATCACCAGCGACGGCCAAATCTTTTTCAAGAACCGTTCATCCTGTATAACATTATACACCAGTGTAGGTATCTCATGTTGATTAGGCATAGCCCACAAGATAGTTGGAGGACAAGCAATACTCGATACTTCCGTGAATGTCTTGAGATGCACAGCCACAGTATGCTCCATCCAGTTCGCCTTAAGATATGCACAAAAATGGTCAAACAATATATCAAGATTGTTTTTTGAAAGCTGAGATTCCGGGGAGGAGGTGCTGGGAGGCGAGGTCTGGTCTTCGGTAGTCGTCTGCTCTCTCTCTTTCTCTTCCTGCTCCTTGGTCTCCTGTTGTTGCTTCAACTCCTCCTGCTTCATCTTTTCTACTTCCTCTATCAGTTTCTTCTCTGTTAGTTCCTTCTCCAGCTTCTTCTCCTGCAGTTCCTTCGAGTTGTCCGCCACCTTCTTTAGACTGCTCGTCAGCTTCTGTACTTCCATCGGGTCGTTCTTTATCACCGCTGCTTTGCCTGAATTCTTTGGATGGTTGGCTTCCGCTATCCGTTTTGCACGTTCTACCATCTCCCTTGCTTTCTTCTGTTCTGTCTCCTCCATCCGTGGTTCTTGATTCGGTGTTTCTGTCGGCATCTTTCTGTTCTCCTTCATCTGATTTGTCTGGTTTGTCTGATATTACAGCCTTTGGTTTAAGTGCAGACGCTACAAGGTCTGTACTAAATGTCGTTATGTTTCCTGCTTCATCTTTAGAAGTCTTAGTTGCATGAACAAGAAGTCCTGCAGCAGCTAAAGCATCCTTAGTTATCTCTCGTATATATTGTGTTGCTCTAAGCTGTACGTTGAGGTTCTCATCTTGTTTAGCTAATCTCACTAGCGTATGTATCTCTTCATCGTGGCTCCAGCCATAGAAATCAAACTTCTGGGCTAATGAGGCCAGACTAATGAATTCATTAAGCTTAGTAAGCTGTTCGATGGTAAGAGCATTTTCACCTTCAGCAAAGGCTAGTTCGTTTTCATCTATCATTATTCTGCAGAGTTTCGTCCAAGTTTAGTGTTTATCCTACTTATCACGTTAGCAAGGGCTTTTGCAGAGGTTTTATTCCCTCCTGTAGCTGCCATCTCCACAAGAATGAGAGGGTCTTCTGCCTTGTCGTGGAGGTCTTCCGGCACATAGGTGAGGACATCCTTTGCAGACATGGTTTTGTACATACCTTTAGCCTTGAAGTAAGAACCCGGAGCAGCAAAGCCCGGACCTCCATACCTTGTGAGTACGTAAAGGATACGTTCAAATGCCGACTGGTTATAGAGGGCACTCTCTTTTATATAGAATAGAGGTACTTTAAGTGCCCTACACAGGAGGGTGGCAGTTCCTCTGGATATTCCGAATAGGTCACAGATATATTTGAGTTCCCTCAACTCGTAGGAGGAGAGATGAAGCTGTCCGAGTCGCTGTTGTACCCTCTCAGTAGGGGTTGTTTGTGTATTTTCTATATTCATAGATGTAGTATAGTGGATGGTGGGGTATTAGTCAAGAGGGTAGGGGGTAAAATATAAATAAAACTTACCTCTGCAGGATATATCATTAAGTTTTTTAGTTATTTTTTATTTTATTTGGTTTCACCCGGTCGTTTTCCAAAGGTGTATTTTCGTGGTGGGGTTGGTATACCATTATTAAATTCCCTGTTGAATCTCCTAATCTCGTCTAATAATCTTCTTAGTTTATTTACGGTTATGCTCATTATTAGGCTCCTTTAAGGGCTTGCTGGGCTATTTCTTGTGGTGATTTTGATGTGGTATACATATTTTCGTATTGCTCCCAAAGTGAGATTCTTTCCAATGAAGCCCTCAATTCCTTATTCTCGGATACATCAAGTTTGTGCCTTTTCGTGAGCGTTCTGATGGTAGCATCTTTTTGACTAAGCATTTCTGTTTGGGCTTTGTTCTCGGCTTGGAGCTTGGTGTTATCTTCCTCTAAAACTTTTATCAATAAACTATCTATACTCATATTTCTTTCTCCTTTCAGGGGGTTACGTGATTACTGCTCCATCATCTAGCTCGATAGGTTGGAAGGTGGAGGATTCTTGTTCTAAGGGTTGTTCTTTGTATTCTGCAGAGGGTGTAGTAAAATCAGCTTTACGAGTAATACGGCGGATTTCTTTAATGCAGTCCATACATCTAGCCTCAAAACCACATTTGTAGGTGTGATTTCTGTAGAAGTATTCGATGGTCATTGGTTTAACCGTGAGGCATTTAGTACATTGTTTGTAGCCCTTTGGGATGTCTACGAGGGGTTTTCTAGAGTTACGAAGGGCTTGGCGGTTTGCTATGATGGCCTGTCGTCTGCGTTGGTAGGACTCATGGGAGACTTCCTTGCAACAGAGTTTGCAGTAGGAGCCGTAGCCATCTTTGCGTCTGGGGTCTTTGTAGAAGTCTGAGAGGTCAAGGTCACATTGACATCTGGCACAGGTTTTATTTATTTCAGTCATGTTAGTTGTTTCCATTTAGAAGTTTATATAAGCCACAGGAGCAGAAGGGGTTTAATCCTTTATCAGTTCTGTACTCGGCTTGTTCTACACATGTGCGAGTGTGTTCTCCATAGTATTTGATGGCTCCACGGAGTTTGGCGATTTGGAGCTCATAGTCACGGTTTTTGGTGGTGGCTTCGTTGAGGGCTTGTCCCATGCGTTTGACCTCGTCCGTGAGTATTTTGATTTGAGTCTGTAATAGAGCCTGTACGTGGAGGTTGGGGTCATCAATAGGTGGAGGGCCTTCAACAATATAACCTACTTTGAAGTGTGGGTCTATTGGGGTTTTGGAGTTGTCTGTTAGCATAGGAGGCGTCCTTTCGTTTTGAGTTGGATGGCTGCACTGCGGTCTAGGATGTAGCGGAAGGGTAAGACCGGGATTTGCATAATCCTCTGCAGGTTAGCGAGGGATAGCTGGAGCTTCCAGATTTCCCAGATGGTTGGGGTTTTTGTAACGGTTGCGTGCTCATCTAGAAATACTTGTGTTTTCATGCTTCTGTCTCCTGTAAATATGGAACTCAATAATGTTTAGTACGAATAGAGTTATTTAGTTTTTATTTACAGGAATTGTAGCATGTGGAATGTGGGTTGTCAAGTGAAAAATGAAGAAAAAAATAGATTTTTTACAAGAAGTTTCTTGAGGTGCGTTTTTGAGTTGAAAATGGGGCCAGACAAGAATTTATATCTTGTGGGGGAGGGGGGTCGAGTTTGACACAAGAAGGAATTCTTGGGGATAAAGATTACTGTATTAGTTCTATATTATTATATATATAGTAGTATAGTAGTAATAAGAGGGGTAAGGGTAGAGAAACGCTCTCCCCCACAGAGCTACTCCTTCTTGGAACTAAATAATTCATTACAGTGGATTGGAGGTAAATAATGGGGGTAGGAAAGAGAGTGGTTTCTTGCATTACGTCTATGTTGAATATATGGGGAAATGTGTGAAAAATAATATGGATATTCATCTATACTGCGTGAATTTACACTTGCTATTCATAAGTGGTTGGATATATGAAGGTGATATTAAAACGAGTGGGGTCTTTCCGTTACGTACGTACGAATTTCTCAGGGGGCCGGTGGGGTGTCACGTGCTGGGGAGCTTGTGGATATAGAAGGTAAAGGATATACAGTATCTATATTTATCTTACTGTCTGGCTACCGCTTGACGATATTGAGCATACTATATATCTTTGAGTGACAGAGTAGATAGCTATGAAGACATTAGATACACAGTATGTCCAGATATGATCTAAATAAAAGAGAAGAGGTAACATAACTTGCTATTATTATGCTACCTCATTCGATACATCACCTCTTATTTAAAGTCTTTTGTCTCTGCTATTTTTGGCAATACCTCCAACAGTTTATCTATGCAAGTATTGACTATTTCGCTATGTTCTACATCTACACAAAACCCCAAAACTCTAAGCTCTTTTATTGCCTCTGTCCATGCTGTAATGTAAGTTACTTTACTGCTTGTCATAAACTCCATATTTTCGCATAAACTATTGCTTATTATACTATCCATAATCAACTCACTTTCCTATCCATACTGCTATCCATTTAGTTTATAATACCATAAAAATAGCAGAGTATAGAGACTGCCTTAAACTATACTCCACTTACTATCCTACCTACCATACACACTCTATACCCTACATACTACACAATAATACTATACACTACACTACTGTCAATTCTGCAATAGCCAGCTCTTTACAAGCCTGTTCGACGGTGTATGCCTTACCGCCACCAGTCAAAGCCGAGACTATCGAACATCTACATTCTGATTTTTTGGGATATGGTTTGTGATTCTTGTTTTCTAACCACGTCTTACAATGTTCGGCTAATATTGGAGCCGTCAAAACGGTCATTGCGATATTGCCATTCAAAGCAATCTCATTATTCTCGACCATATCAATGATGACTTCGCAAACGGTCTCGACTTCACAGCCATAAGCAGTTGCAAGGGCATACGGGTACAGCGTCTTTAAGAAAGGCAACCCCTCTTGTACCCTGAAATTCCAATTGAGCAACAGTTTGCCTGTCGGTACGGTCAAGACATGAGCTGCTATCTTTTCCCTGATCTGCACTTTCCGTCCGGCTATCGTCTCAGGCCGAGCGTCTATAGCCACCGCTGCCGTCTCTGCTTTGTTCTTTTCGTCTGCTTCTCTATTCTGTCTCTTTTCGTCCGGTGTAGTCATTGTAATTCCATTCTGGCAGTCTTTTGGTAAACCCGATTAACTTGTCATAGAGCATAAAGCACACTATTATTGCTCGTTATGATATACCAACCCATCATATTTGTCAACTTTTATTTATATTTTATTTTGCCTCATACCCTACCTATCCATACCCTACCCCCTATATCCTATATACTCTGTATCCAGTATTATACTACTCCACCACCTATCCATACCCTCTATATCCTGTATACCATATATCCAGTATTATAGACCCTAAAACCCAGTCACTGCGTGAATTTCCACTCGTATCCCCTCTGCAAGATACTATCCTACCCCTCATCCCTCCCCCCTACCCACTCACATCTCTGCCTCCACTATAGCTTCCTCAATCTCAGCAATGGCTTGACAATATTCACAATTCCCTATATTGCAGTTGTTATCACACTCTGCCTTTTTCAGTACTAAAGCTAACTTCTTATATTTCTTTATTACTTCCACTGTCCTTACTAACTGAGCCTGTAATTGTTGTCCTATCTGCACTGCCATACAGTAATCAGGTATCATCTGGTCTCCCTTATACTTCTGACTACCTAAGTCACTATTAGCAGCCTTCAAGAACTCTGTAATCCTCTTCTGTGTATAATCACTCATACCTCAATCCTTTCCTTCATATGACTCAATCAGTGTAAGTATAAGTATTTGATGGTAACAAGTATCCTTCTTTATTGTACCTACTGGAGCATCTTTTGGGCACTTCCTTGCCTTACCTGCTGCCCATGCATACCCCACTATCTCTGCACCACTTACAAGGGCATCCCTTAGAAATATCATAAATGTATAATCATGGTACATAAATATCTCATTCTTAGTAACCTGTGTTATCTGTGTCATAACTACTCCTTTCTAGTATTTACGCTCTGTATAACCACACTCCTTACAGTCTCTTTGTATTATCATCACTGTGTCATTACTATCTCTATAAGTTGTATACCACTCTCCAAATTCAGCATGTATACAATCCTCATAAGGAGTAGCTCTTAACTTCTCTAACTCTTCGTGTTCCTCCACCAACTCCACATAATACTTCAACACCCACAATAGTCTCGTACTAAACATTACTATTAACTGCACAACTTCATGCTGCAGAGGTGATTTCTCATCTCCATATGGTTCCCAACTCTTAATCATTTCTATCTCTTCATTACTTAGTGGACTATCCATCCTTCACCTATCCTTTCCTATGTCTTATGCCAATTACATGGAGCCGTCTTACTTTGCTCATATCCATCATTCCCCAATACTCTCTCCATCCTCTCCCTACCAACTGGATTCATTGTTATCACCTGTACATGTTTCGGTAACACACCCAACGACATAGCCTCCAACATCACATCCAGTCCTGTCTTCTTCTCCCCCAAGTCATAGTCCAGATACAAATGCTCCACCTTAAACGCTACCAGCACCCTCATGGCTGTCTTATAGTTCCTCACTATCATATCCATCCCATTCACATGCATACCACTATACTCCTTTCTCTTATCTATTATATATAATTGCTGGATAGTAAACTAGGGAGTAGCTTAGTCTACTACCCGGAGGGGGTTTTACACCGGCCCATGTCAGAACCAGCTTCTATAGTCCCCTTTACTACCGCATTATTTCAGCGATAGTGGTCATAGTAGCAGCATATTTCACAATTCCTTTGTCCTACTACTACTCCCAAGGTATCACAATGAATAATATCATACTACTCTACATTATCTTCTACATCTACCATTACATTCTCTGTACTCTCATACGCCTCTATCCCCTGCTGAAACTTCTCAGTCATCCATATCAAAGCATCATCATCACACTTACCATAATCTACCTTCTCTATTTCTGCCTTCATATATTCCGACAGATACTCAGCCAGCTTCTTCAACCTCTCCTGTCTCTCCATCTCCAAACTCTTCTTTAACTCCCACTCATCACAATGGTCATTTCCTCCACTATCCATAGGTTTATCATCTCTATTACATATCCCTGCCCATTCAACTATACCTCCTTGTCCACTCGGATGAGTTTCACTAATCATCTTCCACTTCTCACATGTACCACAACACCTTTTCATATCATACTCCTTTCATTATCCTATAAGCATAAGAGGATACAGTAGGTAAGGATTTACACCTTACAACTCCAGTAACGCTTAATCCTTTCGGATGGCCACTTTGCGTGGAGATTACTGGCTATTTCCCATTAGCGTCTACCTATTCCGCCACTACTGTATCCTCCTTCACCTATACTAATAAACACATGGTAGTTAATATACCACATATCAATCCAGTTGCAGCTCCTATCCCCCAATAATACGGGTGAGCCCTTACATCATACTTGATGTCCATTACCATACAAATAATCCATCCTATCGTCAATATCACCAAACCTATTGCAAACAACATAATACTATACTCCTTTCCTGTTTATCATATCTTCATTCTGCAGAGGGGAAATCCCCCAAGGGGGAAGAGCAGGACGATGCTTGTTGTCATTCCATTACACCATCCTGCTCATTGGATGCCATTCATCTACTACTACCACCAACACTCATCTATTTGTCTATTATGTCTCGCACTTTCCCTTGGTATACCATCTCTATCAGTGCGTCCATAACATACAAAAGCCACTTCATTTGTCACTAGATACCACACCCATGTCTTACCTACTGGTACAACCAACCATGCCTCACCAGTCGCCGGAACATCATAATATATCTCTTCACACCTCTTCTTTTCCAACTGCATCCGTGTACCAGACTCAGAATATCTCACATTACCATAAGAGTATTTATGTCCATACTCCACACATCCATGCAGCTTCTTCAATCCCATAGCTGCTGGCCATATGTGAGGCTGTGTTACTCCTGAATCTTTGGTAATGAACACTGCTCCCAATACATCCTTACCTAGCACATCCTTTGCAAATATCATCAACGGTAACTCTTTCTTTACTGCTTTCTTCTTTGCCATATCATACCTATCCTTTCCATGTAATTATTATTCTGACTTATAAACTGGTAGGGAGTCCAACATGTATTTGGTCCGATAACCTATAGTACGTCACAACTCCCTACCATACTCACTTATCACACCATACTACTCTTTATTGTCGAGGTCTTCCTCTGCAGGAGTATTATCATCTTTCTTGGTAGGAGGTATACTATCGCGTATCTTTTCCACTATTGCAGCTATATCCATCCTGTGCTTATCTCCGTGTCCAGCACACCTCCTCATCCCTCGTGGAGTCTTAAAGAAGTCTAACATCTCCTGCATCTGCCCATCCATCTCTTCTTTGGCCTGTTTCCTCTTAATCTGCCCCATCGCCTCATCCAGAGTCTCAGGCATTGCTAGTCCACCATCCTCAGTCTCATATATCATATAACCAAGAGGAGGTCTTCCATCCGGTGTCCTTTCTATACGACTCCCTAACCTTTCATTTGCCAGCATCTCCAACTCCGTAACTCTGTTACCATACTCCTCACACAACTTATACAATTCATCCCGAAACATCTCTTCCATCCCCGGATTCAATGCTATCTCAAGTCTTGCCTTCTGTGTTTTCAACTCCTTCATACTCTACCTACCTTTCATAAAAGTTTCCATCATGTTCTCTAGCACTTTGATTATTCAACGCTTTATTCCATGCAGCCTCAGTCTTATCTCCATATATACCATCTACATCATTTGGTTCCATCCCCACCATTACCTGTATTTCCTTAAGTGAGGGTACATACTCCACAGTAATAGTCCCACTTATTATAATCTCCGTATCTACACTTGCCTGTCCTATACAAAAACATCCATAACACAACAACGCTACCACAATCCATAACCTATATTTCTCTTTCATAGTATCCAACTCTGTCTCCTCCTTCTATTCTTCTCTACATTGGGATTGTTAGGTTTCTTTGCCATAATGTCCTTTATCTGGTCAAACGATACAGGATAGTAATTATTATTATCTACCCCTATATCATACTGTTTAGCTTTCCTCACCAAACTTCCATGACTATGACCAAACAACTGCCATGCTCCATAATGACTACTCGGCCAAGTATACATACAGTAATGACACACTACTACCAACTGTCCCTCTATCCTCTTAGTCCATATATACTTATAACGTCTTGACATCCAATGGTCATGGCTACCTATCAACAATATATGGTTACCATTCATCTTCTTTAGATACTTATTATATACATCCAAGCTCTTATTTAACCAACAGAAGTCTCCTGCATGTATTGTTATATCATCCTTCATCACCATACTATTAAACCTCTTTATCAAATCCTTATCCATCTCCTCCACACTACCATAAGGTCTCTTGTTATACTGTATCACATTCGCATGTCCATAATGTTCATCCGCCGTAAACCAATACATACTACCTCCTTCTATTTATCTTTGGTTTCTTGGGTTTTACAGCCTTCTTCGCAGGCTTCTTGTATGACCATTTAAGCACTGCATCTACAGGTATAACTTGTTTACCACACATATTATCATAGTGACCACTACCATCTAAAGCAAAAGCAGTTTGGTCTACTCCACCTTCTTTTATACATAGTTCGCCAGCATGTATGAAGCAATTGCCATCTTCGAGGCTGGTATAGTCCACAGTCTTATGCCCTTTATTTACTTTTGGTGTAATCTTCATCTCTTTTCCTTTCTATATATTCTTCTATTCTAGGAACTCATCTCCTACATCTGGTTTATTTGCTAATAACTGTATCATCTCTTCTATACTCTCTGGTACTTGTATTATGCACTCATCTTGTTGTACTGAGTATCTTCTATATGGATTACCTCCATCCATCTTCTCTGGTTTCTTCCCATCATACACCCCTATCAATTCCATCTCCTCATCATCCAGCCTAGCACCAAACTCTTCCACACCTCTCTTCAACTCATCTACAAATGTATCTCCCTTTCCCTTCTCCACTATTATATTCATCCTTACTAATGTCACACTCACATCTCTCATATACACTCCTTTCTATATTGTCAATATTCCTTCTGTCACCCCATTCATTACAGCCTTTATAAAGTACTTATGAATAGAGGAGTCTCTCTCTATACTACTCACTTTTTCTGCTGCACCTGCATTTACACGCCAACTATACCCAACAACGTGCAGATGGCTTGATATAGCTGCCTTTTCAAATACTCCAATCTTTTGGTCATAATAACAAACTATAACTTCCTCATCTACATGTAATACCTTCATAATACACTCCTTTCTCTATCTACTATTTCCTATTCACACACTAGGACAGAAGGGACTCGAACCCTCATCTTACGGATAAGGTACGCACTACCATCATTGTGCTACTGTCCTACCCTTGAAGAGAGGAGTTTAGTACACTGTTTCTATACCTGCTTCTTTGTCTATCTGCTCCTGTATTTCCTGTCTGTGTACTGCTATCTCTTTAGGAGCATTTATACCTACTTTTACCTTATTACCTTTGATTTCGAGTATCTGTACCTTAATACAACCATCAATAATGATACTCTCATTCTTCATTCGTGTCAATACTAACATACTACACTCCTTTCAGTTTACGTTCCTATTATGTGTTATCGGCTATGAAATACTGACTCTAAATATGGTGTGTCTTCTTCTGGTCTTATTGCTGCTACCTATGCTACTGCTGCCTCCAACGATATTGATTCTGTCTCTGCAGAGGTTAATTCGGGTCTGGTTATCTCACTGGTGAGTATGTTGAACAACATATCTTCCTCTGGTTCTAATCCCCTGTCTCTCCGAAGCCACTTGGTAAACTGAGCTATCAACAATCCTGCTGCTATATTAGCAGTATACAATGTCATAGGTATTGTACAATTACCTCCAACAGCCTGTTCATCAGTATATAGTGTCTTAGAATACCTACTTATAGATACTTTGTCGTAGGTATCCGCAGTCAATATCCGTACTGCCTCTGCATTTACTCTGCTATCCAATAAGAGCTTCATACTCAATGACTCTTTCAAGAGGAGATACCATATCTCCTTTCTTGCACTCATAGTATCAACACATGAGAATACAATATCCACCGCCTTAATCAGTGGTACTCCTCGTGAATCTTTTGTATCTTCACCTAATACTACTTTCTCGGTAAACTTTCCCTGTGTTGCCCATACACTAAGTTGACTGTTCTTAGCTCTTGCCCTCTCAGCAGCAACAGTCACCTTCGGACTATCCACATAGTAGGCATCCCATCCTTGTGTGGGTAAATTATGTATCTCTACATTGTCTGGGTCTATGAGCCATAACCAACTAAATCCCATAGATGCTAACTGTAATGTCACTTGTCTGCCTACAGCACCTACACCAATGATTGCAATCTTCTGATTAGTCAGTTGGTCAGTAGGCACTATCATCGATTGTCTCTTATACTTCTTATCATCTGCTTCTATCTGTCTTTTACCTTTCACTATACAGTACTCCTTTCTTTTCTGTTCTTCTCTATTTGCTCTTTCTTAATCAACCATTTAGTTACTCTACCTTCTACTTCTATCATATCCTTACACTGAAAGAGTAGGGTTCCATATATCTTAATAGCATCACTCTTCCATCCCTTCTTCCTAGCTTTCATCTCCTGTTTGCATGTCATTGACACTACGCCCGGCATGTCTATCAACCATCTATCTTTAACTCCCACATCTATACCTAAGAGACGTAGATTATCTCTACGTTCTATCATAGCTTTCTCTTCTTGTTCTTCTAGATATGCCATGTGTACATCGTCTTCTTCTAATTGTCTCTTTATTTCCGCTTCACTCAATATCCCCACATGACTATAATCTCTTGGGTTAAATCCCATATTTCCCTGCTGTGATAAGCTATTACCTCCGGCGTTATATGTAGTAACTATATACGTTTTCTTCCGTATATTCGCTACGAATTCCATTTCCCACTCTTCATGGTCTGTTGTCTCTAAAGGACACTTCCAATCTACCTTAGTTGGTAGGTCATATTTAACTGTTATACTATTCCCTAGTATCTTACCATCCAGCCTTGCTGATATTTCCGTATCTGATATGATAACCATAATGGCATTATCACACTCTCCAAACCATTTCTCCATAGTATCTTCATCGGTTCCACTAGGACTAACCGAGAAGGATGGATGGGTATGTATCCATATCCTAGCAAAGTCTTTAGGTTGCCTATTATGTTCAGCTACTTGATTATCTATATACTTTGCTACTGCCTCATCGTCCATCTCAGTAGATGCTCCTGTATTCTCTTGTAGTACAGTAACAAACTCTATTACATATAGAGGGTCATTCCCTTTTGTTATCCCAAATCCACTTACTTCTATTCCATCTGCTCTCCATAAAAACCATTGTAGTTTAGCCCATACCATAGGACTAAATCTCAATATACTATCCTTGTCTTCTACCTCCTCTGGTCTTTCCGGTACTTCACACTCATACTTTCTATCATTCCAATTTGTCCCAGCCATATGTCTATCTCCTTTTCTCATATGTAACAATATCCCACCCACATAATTTACCACAATATAGGCATACTCTACTTCTCTTATTTCCTTCTAAGCCCTTAACTACTCTTATACATTCTGTACAAGATTTACCTCCACAGTTAGCACAAATCCTAGTATGACTACTACATATATGCCTATTACATCTTTTACACCTTGTTTTTCCTTTCATCTTCTCATCCAGATGTACCTGACATTTTACATCCTCTATAGTTATCTCCTTTTTCTGTAGACATATTGTACAAGGTAATACAGCAGTCCTGAAGCACGTACTACACTTCACTTCACCTATTTCGTTTGCATTTGTCTTAGATGTCTCCGGCTCACATGTACAAGATACTGCACAATGACTACATATTACTGTATGACAATCAATACACTCTTTTAACTCTTCCTTCACATCTTCCTCATGTATAAATCTCTTACATTTATTACACCTTATACCACTTTCCCACTGTTCCAACTCTAAGTATGGCCCATCCACATTATAGGTTGTTAATATTGCCATAATTATAGTACACACACTAATAAGGTCTCCTTCCCTCATCCTATTATCCAATACTACTCCTGAATCTCCAGTACATATTTTATTATTACTTACATGAGGATGTATAAGATTCTCATGCCCTTCCCTCTTAGGTATTACTGGTTTTCCCTCTGGCTCTATCCTTATCCCCACATTCCTAGAATCTTCTGCCAAATCCCATATTACCTTATACTTCCCGAATGAAACTTCCAATCCCTCATGTTCAAGTATTATCTCTTTTGTAATCCAGCAAATCTTACCTTCTCTCTGCCATATCCTCTCTATACCATACCGATAGCAGTTTGTCATCATGCTCAATATATCTCTATAATGGATAGTGTTACCATCAGTTTGAGGGAGACAAAAGTCCCTATCAATCTTCTTAATACTCTTCACTACATCCTCTAAAGTTCGTCTATGAGCTCCTATTGTCTGTCTAGGAATGATAGGTCCCCTCTCCTTCGATATTCTAACTAACCTTACCATATCTTTTTTCATACCAGCTATCTTCTCTATCACTTTACACACTGTACTCTGTAATGTAATATACTTTCTATTGTTTAATGCTGTATATATCTTCCATGCTTTCTTTCTCTCCTCTTTCTCCTTCTCACTAATATCTTTCCATGCCGCCAAACTGAATAGTAGGTTCTCTTGACGACTCTCTCTATTCCTTTTCCTCAATCTATCCATCTCCCCACTTCCACTTGTTTCCCACAGTATTCCAGTAAATACTATCTGCTCAAAATTACTACTCATATGGTAGCTACCTCTATCACTATCAAATGAGGTACTAGACACTCCTATTGCTTCTGCTATTCTCTCAGCCTCTTCCTCTACAGCTACTTCTCCTACATCCACTACTCTACTCGTATCCATCTAGGTTAATCTCCTTTCTTATCATACCAAATAGAAAGTAGGGTACACATCCTATCTGCATACCCTACTATCGCATTAAACTGATGGGAGTTGGTAACTACTTACTCTTGATTATCCTCTGCAGGCTCTTCACAGGTTGGTTTCGTAGCATCAACTGCTGCATTAGCATCTGCCTCTGCATCAGTCTTTGCCTCACTATCCTCACTATCTTTGTCATCCTTGGCTGCATCGCCTGCTGCTGCATCGTCGTTGCCCTTGAGGTTCTTCGGGGTAATGGTTATTCTCTCACCATCTTTGAGGACGGTATCACGAGTAACCACTGCTCCACCAACAAGTATGGTGTAGTTATTAACATCATCACCATCCTTTACCTTACGGAAGAAGTCACCAATACTGGTTCCCTCTGGTATCTCTTCCATTCTTGCGAATCCACCACCAGTGTTACCAACATACATTACTTTAATCATTCTCTCTGCGGTCATTATAACCTCCTAACATTATAACCTACTATCATAAATCAATTAGCTTACGCTCCGTAGCCATAACTCGTATCATCCTTTGTTGTCTCTTACAACTCCTTTTAACTGCACTACTTAGCTCCGGGATAATTAAATCATTTCCATTCCACCTTGCTATCACTACTCCATAACTTACCAATATCTCTCCATCTGTCTTACACGGTACTATTACATCTCTTGGTATCTTCCTTAGAAATGCCTCCAGTACCTCTATGACAGTTGGTTGTGGAGACGCCACATATATACCTCCTTTCCTTCTGTATACGTTCACATGTCATACATTCCCACACATTTATAATCTCTCCCATCTCTTGTAACCTAAACATTCTCATACACTGTCCAAACTGCCTATCCTGATACTCATTCCCACACACACACTTCCTCACACTCCTATCATCAGGCATACTCATAGTCATTCCTTTCTATATATCTATTGGTGTCCCCCTATGTCCTACCCCCTACCCTGTCCCCCCCTATCCTATCCCACAAAATCAGCCAGTGAAAACAAGCTTTTTTTGTATAATATAGATACAAGAGAAAACCGCAAAAAAAGAAAAAAAGATAAAACATACCTGCAATTATTTTACTATTGGATTATCCGGTTTTTTTGCATAAAAACAAAGATAATCTATTAGTCTATATATAGCAAGCTTTTTTTTGGATTTTTACAGGTTTTTTTTCTACAGAGCTACAGGACTACAGAGCTATAAACCTACAGCCTTACAGCCCTATCAAGCCTACAGGACTATAAGACTACACGCTGTAACCCTGTAAGACTACAGCCCTATCAGAATAGACTGCGTGAATTTTCGCTCGAAGAAATGAACCTCTGCAGGAAGTTCAACTCCTATATGGGACTACTTGTTTCCATGTATGGTATTATCTTCTTATATAAATCTTCTAAACTAACTACATCTTGGTCACAGTGCTTACCAATATAAGTCAATGCTTTCTGGTGTCCTGCCAGTGCATCCTGCCACACCTCTACATTGAAAGGCAATCCTTTAGCATGTATCCCGAACAACCTACAGGCATTAGCCATACTCCTCTTAGACAACTTGGTCTTACGGCTGACTATATCAAATACATCAATCACTCTTATCTCATGCCACAATGGAAAGCCTTTTACTCCCCACCTCATAGCTCTCGTCCTTAAGAATGGTATGTCATGCCTCTGATACCTACCACCTCTATCTTTACCATAGTACACTACCAATGTGTCAAAGTTCCACACATCCTTACAGAATTTAGATACAACATTCTTATCCTTCGTACCCCCACCCATGATAGGTGCTCTTATTTCTGCAGAGGTAATGTCACCCTTGATTATAGGCCCATCCAACGCCTTAATCCTATAACAAAATACAAAACCCCAATCAGCATCAAGGCTACCACCACTCTCAATATCAAGGAACCCAATCCTATTCCCACACTTCCTTGCCTTCTCATAACAGACACTATGAGACATCCCATTGTGCCTGTGCTTACACCTAAAGTTATACCTATCCAGAATCTCTTGCTTTTTCAATTTGTTTAGATTAATCATAAAATTTCCTTTACGGTTGTTTTATTTCTTTTATCATTTCCTTGACCTTTGAAACATTCCATACTCCTATGTCTTTTGGTTGTTCTGCTCTGCGTATCAAGATAGCCAATAGAGAATATACCGCCATATCAATCAGTGTATCTTCAATCGACTCATCCTTAACCTCTAAGATACCCTGTCTCATAAAGCTCTTGATACGTGACCACTTATCACTCATCCTTACCATCACACCTTGGAATGGAGTCACATCCATATCTACACACTCATAGAAATTCTTTAGTGGGTCATCACTCCCTGCATAGTCGTGGTTCTTCCTTGAATGTAGGTTAGCCATCTGGTCTAACAACATATAGAATCCCGGATGTCCATGGAAACAGGTCAACTCACTAAATGGTACTCTTTTTATTGGTTCTTTTTTTTCTTCATTTCCTTTTTCAGCCATCTCGCAAACCTTTCTAATGTTAAAAATATTTCAGTTGCATGATACCTAAACCATTGATGTTTCTCATGCTTATTACTCACCATCAAGTATACAGGTAATCCAAATCTATATGCATACACTATTTCCATTATAGTCCCATAAGATAAAGACCCATCTACTATAGCTAGTATTCCATCACACTTCCTCATAGCCTTTAAGTCACCCTCTACTATCTTCTTAGGGTCAGTATCATACTTTCCTTGTTTACCACTATCTACAGCTACCATATCTTCATTATCTAAATCATAGAATGGATTAACAAAGGTCACGCCTGTTCGTGCCTCTATCTTCTTCTGCCACTCTCTAATCCTCTTCCGTGTAGGCCACGGATGTGCCAAATACAATATCATCTTATTCTCCTTTCAAAATCCTCAAAAATGAATATTAAAAATTTATCACTTTATATCATGCACTGTCACCTGAGTTATCCTCTGTGAGAGAGGTCTTTTCTTAGGTAGGTGGTCTCCCTTAAAGAAACCATTTCTATTTATAGTTTCATACCCTTCACTAGTCAACCGATATAGTACCACCGATTCATCTCCATGACTACCAGAGTCAGACGGTACTACCTCTAGCAAATTACTGTGTAGATACTGAACCAACACACTATTTACTGCTGTCTTTGTAGTCCTACACAATCCAACAAGCTGTCTCTGTGACATACCTAACCTGTGCTCACCTCTTGAAGTCATCCAGTGCATCATTCTTCTACGTACAGTAGGTAGAGTGTCCAATGCTACTCTCTTAATCAGAGCTAAGTCATCTTGATTCAACTCTTTCCTTTGGTCTGCGATGGCATGAGCTAACCCAAGATTAAGTAGCTGCTGTGTAACTCTACTACCTAACTCCGGTGACACTGCTGTACCATCAAGAGCAGAGGTTCTCATAAGACTAAGTAGGTCTGCAATACCTACTACATTCTCCAGTATATCTGGTGGAACATCGGGGACGTAGGGATTCTTTACTATCCCCTGTCTAATCCTCTCCACCAGCATCTGTATAGTAACCATCAACTGCTTCTGCCATACATCTTTATCCTTCATTGTAGTATAGATATGCTTATTAAAATCTATCCTCTCAGCAAACGACAAAGGGATACGATTCATCCTAACAGACAAGAACCTCTCACCTAACTGTCTGTGAGACTCACTAAACTTATCAATCATATCTGTGACTGCTGCCACGATACCAAAACTAACAGAGTATTCTCTAACCCCTGTCATGCCCGATGCTTTACTATGATACCTATCATATATATCTCGGAGGTCTCCGTATACCTTCTCCACCAATCGTATGTCACTCGACAACATGTTAGTTAGGTCTTTGAATACAACTAACTTTCCATCCAACTTAGGTAACAACGAGGGGTCATTACCTTCTTCATCATTTGCACCACTTGAAAAAGCGTTCTCTGTAACCGTACTAAGAAACTGACAGAACTGATAACCTATCAAGGGTCTAGTAATCTCTGTCTTGCCACAACTAGGAGGCCCTATGAAATGCATCCAAACAGGGTCCACTAACTTTGGATGAACAGCAGCTACAAACGTAGCGACATAACAATCCAGTAATGCCACATCATCTTCCTTAAATTTTAATTTATCCTGATACGCTTTCTTTATCTTGCAGAGGTGGGATTCCGTAGGGGGATTCGTCATTTTGAATAACCTTTCTCGTTAAAAGAGGAAAGCTCACTACATAATATTTATGTCCTGAACCTTTTGCTCCTTTGGCCTCCTCTGCAGACCCGACCAAAGACACATGGGTTTCAAATGCGATGTCACTAGGCTTCCAGATATTCGAGGGGACATACACCTTGAATCCATGTGGTGTACAGTAACACCTAACACCACCTATCCATGTGATGTCTCCCCATTCTTCCATGAACAAAAAGTCAGACCCTATCCCCATCAAGTCAGTGATAGTATCCGGTCTACCTATAGTGATACAAACACATTTGTGTATTCCAATAAATTGTTGCTGTTGCAAGTCTGGGGTTCCGAGTGGAAATAGATTACCTGTTTGAATATAATGCCCTGCTATCTTTTTATCTTTGCGTGGTCTATGTGGATATATATGTGCGTTCACTGCTATACTCATACGTCACCTCTAAATTTTAATCCTAAAAGTAAGGGTGGTGGCGGGGGTCGAACCCACACTGTACCCATCCTTGTACACACCACCCCGAAAGGAGGAATTGGGCTTTAGTTATCCTTCCGCTACCTCTGCAGAAGCTTCTACTTCTCCTGTTGCAACTTCACTGTTGATAACTTCTAAGAGGGAACAGTTGGTAAAGTCTCGTTTGTACTTCTTGCTGTATGCTGTCTTTACTACTACCTTGAGAAGCATACCTTTGGAACCCATGAGTACATCACTTGCTTCCTTGAGATTGTCAGTCATCTGCTTGTTAGCTATGACACTGGCAGCACTCTTCAACATACCATAAGCTTTTCCGGTAAAGTATCCAAGACAGAATTCGGCTGCATCCATTTCACTGCCGGGCTCCTGAATAGTACCTGTTAATCTCCACCATGGATACTGTGTATCATCATCATTAGTTGAGACACCATTGCTGACACCACTGACAGATACAATAAACTCACCATCTGGGGGCATCCATGTCGAGTAAGCCTCTGACTCTGTAAAGGATTGATTCTGTTCGGCTAGTAGTTTCTCAAAAATCTGGTCACTCATGCTTCGTTCTCCATTATTTTATTTCATAACTTTTGGTTACTGCATCCGTGTACTTTTTGGAAAATACTTCCCATCCTCCTACCAATGGTAACTTGAATCTTGTTTCCATGGCAGGTACACCACGCTTCTTGCCTTCCTTTCCAGCTACAGATGAACAATCAAAGTAGTATGTAACATTTCGTTTGGTCTCTCCGGGGACAGGGAGCCTACGTTTCACACCACCAGCTAGTACGACATCACGCATCACTGGTTCTTCCGTAGTCAGACTAAAGATTGTAGCATAGAATTCACTGTTTCTCACACAAGAACCAGCAAGCCCCGGAAATACCGATGCCCTTATCACTGTCTTATCTCTCTGTGTAATAGGGTCTACGATTGTTTTCTCTGTGATGTGTCCTACACATGTCCAAGTGTAGCCAGCTTGCTGCAACTCACGCAACTTTGACCAACACCTGTTCTTAAGTAGTGACCAGCCATGTCCTTTAGCACCATATTCTACAATATCCTCTACATCTTTTTCATGGGCTAATTGTGTAGCTATCAATCCAACCCACTCATCCACCGTATCAAATGCAACACGTTTGAATACGAACTTCCCTGCCTTTGCATCAGCTAAGAGCAAATCTATTACACTTATATAGTGGTCATAGTCCCTGATATGCAATCTCTTAGCTACAGACCCCGGCACTCCCTCTGCTCCACCTTCAAAATCTAAAATCAAAGTGTCAGGAATACTCGATAGAAATGTAGTCTTACCTTCACCAGATGGTCCAACGAGGAACATCCTTAAATCAGATACATCTCTAGGTTTATATCCCATCTCCACACCAAGCTTTGCATATGCTGCTGTGATAGGGGGGACACCTCCCGGAGTCACCTGCTTTACAACATTCTGTCCAGTCTCAACCATCCTACTTTCTCCTTTCATTTCTACCTACCCTCTAGGTAGGATTACTATTTTTCCTCGTGTATCTTTGTAAGTTCTCAAAGTATGCCCACCTGTAATCCTTACAGCATGATAAACATACCATGCCCTAAACTTATTCATCCCATCTAAGATACACACATTGTACAACTTTCTATCGGCAAATTTCCTATACTTCATACCTAATTTACCTTCTCTTATCAACTGATAGAGAGCATCATGTATCAAAGACCCACGTATAAACGTAAGCGTATCTATCGTCGGACCCGATGGACCATTCCACGCATAGCATTGAGAGATAAATAACTGTCCATCCTGTATTCCCAAGTAACCATTGGTCATTACATTGGGCAACCCCTTAACATCTACAACAATCGGGGCTAGTAACTCATACTTGTATCCTGATAAGTGTCTATACTTCATACTATTTTCCATCCATCCTTCGCTTCTTCTGGTAAGCAGCAGTCAACATCATTACTAGTGCTACCCAATATGAAGGCTTCTTTGCATTTTCCTTTACACCATTAATCAATGAATGTCCTTCTTCATATTTCTCCACAGCAGTTGCTATTAACTCTGACATATTAGCTGCGTTAGGGTCAATAGCATTGAGTGTTACTAACAATTCAGCTATATCATTAGGGTCATTGCTCTTAAGGAATTTCTCTGCTAAAGCATTAATCTCATCTACCTTTTCCATATTAGCATTAGCTAACTCAATGCCTTCCGCCATCGCACCTGCACCTGCAAGGAACGCAGCAGTCTCAGTGCCACTACACCCACTAGCACCAATACTCAATCCTATTGTAAGTGATAGAAACACTACTACTATTAACACTACTTCATACATTTTCATCATTTTGTTTGCTTCTCCCGAATCTTATACTTATTTTCAATTAGTCCCGGCCAACCTGCTTGGCTGGTGTTACACAAATCATAATACTCACACACCTTCTCATACCTCATACAATATTTAGTTGTAGTATCTCTACGAAAACTCTCTGGTATCATCGGCCTGTTCAATAAATCATTTGCAAACAATAAATCACGAATCAACTCATCAGGAAGCACTGGCTCATTGAACATGATAGCCCTTGAATCCATCCCCGGTTCCTTCTGGTCCTTATACCAATCCTCTACCCTCTGCAGATAGGCTTTAGCAGGAGTAATCTTTCGTGCTGCTGCATTTTTATTGTCTTTCGCAGACAGCTTAATACCGGGTGTCTTAGTTACATCAAGTATAAATCCCTTTACAGGTTGGTCTAACACCTCTGACCCTACCACCCTGTACAGTCTACACTGCACAGAGAAATGATACCCTGTATACACACTAGCCAATGAACGACCTGTAGTTTTTTCATCTCTAATCCACAAGTCATTATTCCTAGTGTCCCTTATCATCTTATCCAGCCGTGACTTAACCCGCACTACAATATTTCTTCCATCAAATAAGGGAACATCTATATCTACCTCTACTAATTCCTCATTAGAAATAGACTCCAGATAATCAGGTATGGGATAATTCTTCCAGTATATCTGTGCCATCACAAGAGCCTTATTGTATAGGTCAGTCATAGCTGTAGCTGTACGTGCTAGGTCTCCAACCAAGTCATCCCCTGCTGCTATCTGTTTCATCAGTTCCTTCTGTTCAGCTACTACTTCAAGACGCACTACCTCTACTCCATCAGGTCCAAGGTGTTTCAACCTATGATACAGAGACCCTAGTCTTGCAGAGGGTTTATGTCCTTCGGCCTTCAATACTATCCCTAACCTATGCCTGTAGTAAAAACATCTCTCACATCCACGCCCTGTATAAATACAACTTGCACTGACACACGACCCGAAGTCTGGTATCTCACTAATCTTCATTATTTATTTCCTCTTATCTTCTATTCTCTTACAGCGTTGACATTTGTATCTATCTTTGAGCTTGTCAAATATCCAGCCGCCTACAATAAAGACCCGCTTCTCTGATATGCCACAATTAGTGAAGCCGGTTTCGTCTTGGTTTTCACAATGCACTTTACTCATTTCTTTCTCCAAAGAAAAAGGAATGGGAACATGGCTTCTTTATGTGTGTGCTAAGAGAGCATACAAATGTATTTAAGCTGTTCCCATTCTTCATAATTACATTCTTACCCATGCTTTATGTGGTCTCATTACTGTATATAAGTCCATACCAAACATATCTAAAATCCTTAATATCTGTGATAATTTTATGTCTCTTGACTTAACATGTATCCTTGCATTATTTTGTGACATCCCTAACTCACGACCAATATCTAAATACGTAACATTGCAGTCTCTCATCAGGTGTTCTATATCATCAGTTATCTTAGCTCTAACCCTCTCGTATGTCGCTTGTCTCCTTCTCTTTGCCACTGTCTCCATCTCCTGCATCCGTTTGAATACGTTGGAGCTTTCCTCTTTTCGCATCTATCTCTATCGCCTTTCTCATTTTGAAGTATGCTGCCTCATTTATAATGACCGTAGCCTCTTTCGTGTAAAGGAATCCTTCCTTAGATAGGCACGTAGCATCTGGGACAAAAACTATAGGCAGGTCTTTACTCACTTCTTCTGGCATTTGAATCCTCCAATCTTACCTCAAAAAAAGGAAGGGGGCAGAAGAGACAGACTCAACTATCCCCCATCCTGCAGAGGTCAATATTAACTTTCTGACCATAGTATACCAAACAACCATCCCTTTGTCAAGGGAAAAATAAATATTTTTATCTCGCTGTACAGTATACACTTACATCAATCCTTCTAATTTTTTTTACACCAATACTGGTAGTACGTCCAGCTTTTCACGCAACGCACAACTCATCATAATGTGGAGTATAAATGTCCCAAGCTTCCTTCTCGTCTCTGGGTTCCTACTTTTCCATGGTATCCACAGTACATGAAATCCATACTTCACCAAAGCAAACGACAGTCTATGCACCAACTGTTCAGGCTTCAACACTCTACCACCATCCCTCAACAACTCGGATGGTGATGCTTCGATAAGTAAGTATGGATACTCACACGTTGCCAGCTTTCTAAAAGACTTAGCTTGCCTCACTGCATCCTTGCTCATCAGGTTCTTAAACAACTCTAACTGACTAGCCTTCCTCTCAACCACACAACAGTATGGATACTCCTTCAACCGATAGTCACCATATGGCAGCTTCTTCTTCTCCATCTTAACCTTTATCTTTATCTCCCTATACAATCTCTCTGGATGAGGGATAGCAATAGTCTCTGGAAATAAAATAGGATACTGCTCCCTTGTATCCACCTGTATTGTTATCGTTGTTGGGATGATGAACCTCATGTGAGTATCTTCATCAGCCCCACCTTTTGTACCAAACTTAAGCTGATTGTTTGTAACCATAACTAGTATACACTTTCTTATCAAATTTTATAGGTACAGTACGACCAAACGTATCCTCTAGAATACTAAGTAACGGCGGTCGTGTCAATACCGTATTAACAATATGTTCAACTATCTCATCTTCTCCATGCCGTATATCAAACACCAACGAGTCATGTACCTGACATGCAATGACACTTCTCAATCTCTCTTCACGAAACCTCTGCAGAATCTTAAACTCCGCACTCTGTAGAAGTTGAGCACTTAATGTTTGGATAGGGAAGTTACATATCTCATTGATATACGCCTTGTTTCCACCCACTCCTAATCCAAATGTTCTACTCCATCCAGTCACCAACTCAATATACCCTTGTCCTGCTGTCCGTATCAGATTATCCTGCCACTCCTTAAACTCCTGATGTGCAGCATACCATGTTGTAATAACTTCCCTACAAAACTCTATAGATAAATTCAATCCATTAAGTCGTGCTGTCTCTTGTAGCTTCAATGCACCTCCCCTATACAACACCAAGAAGTTAGTTGTCTTACCTAAATACCTTTCATCCCCATCTTTCCATTCTGCAGAGGTAAAGTCAATCTCCTCATCAATGCTTGGGTATATTATTAACGCAGTCTGTGTATGCAGGTCTCCACCTTGTGCATAATTCTCTAACAGTAGTGAGTCTCCTGATTGTAGTCCAGCCATCCTCAACTCAATCTGGCTTAAGTCCCACCCTACCAGCTTGCCGGGCTTGAAGCGTGTAGTCATACAGTCCACAATCTGTGATGGATACGTCTGTGCTGGTGGTTTACTACATGCAAACCTCCCCTGTATTGTACCTCCTGCTTTTTCATCCCTACCTCCACCACGATTCGCATAGCTAGGTATAGGATACCACGATGGATAAGTCATACCCACCCTATTACTGAACGTAACAATTCCCTTCCTCTTTTTAGTTAATAGAGGTCCGAGATATGTAGATAGTTCCTTATCACATTCCCGAAGTCTCTTCAACTCTTGCAACATTTCTCTCTCTACCCCCTCTGGAAGATACTCTAGAAGCAAGTTCACATTCTCTTTTTTAATAGATAATTGTTTCCTCTTCTCCGTATACATTACTCGTGGGTCGTCATTGAGACAACACTTGATAAGTAGACCACCTAGAAACTCCCTCAGTGATTTCTCTGACCCTGTACCTGTCGCAGTAATACCACTCTTTTCAAGTAGTGTATAAAGTTGCAAGCTTTCATCACTAATCAGTTTATACCTCTCCTGTAATTTCCATACATCCATTGCACAGCCATTCTCTTCTAGATTGAGGGTGTCCCATGTTGCTACATTTCTCGCATCAGCACAGACCTTAGTAAGTTTAGCACTATCTGGACCGTACTTATCTTTAATCCTTTTCCATATCTCCTTATATAGATGCAAGGTAGCTGCCACATCCAAACAGTTATAGTAATGTAGGGCAGGGTCAGAGGAGTTCTTAGCAGTGCCACTTGAACCAGTCACCGACAAGTTATTATAATCTGCAATACCAAACAAGGTTGACAGTTCTTTCAAACCCTTCTCCGGTCTCTGTTCATACAAGAGAAAGCTCATCAACAATGTATCATCCAACCTCAACCATCGAGGGTCAGCCCAATAGTTTATAACCTTATTAACAGTCTTAAGATACAACAAATCAAATTTAATATACTGCCCTAACAACACACTCTTATCTTGTACGATTCTCTTTATCCATTGCTCTATGTACTTCCTATGTTGTGGCTTATCATACTGATACAACAGTGTCCGTACTCTATCCTTCTCCCAGAAACCAAAACTCACTGTCACCACTTGGTCTCTATACTCTACTCCATCTATCTCTCTAGACTTCACTGGATGAAAGACCGTCTGCTCCCTCCCCTTTAATATACCATAAGTCTCTATATCCAAACATACTAGAGGAGGGGCCACCTTTGGTGGTCGTATTCCTACCTCCGGCTTCACCACCATATCATTAGGGATAAACTCTCCCTTCAAATATTTAACCAACAACATAAAGTGTGCCTCTACCGCATGTACCTTTGCTGGTTTCCTACTAGGATGCAGGAGGGCTGGATGATAAGTAAAGAATAAAGCAGGGGCGGGAGACTTGGCATTTACAAGTGCTGACTCCTCAACACCCTGCTTTTTAACTGCCATTGTAAGAGACTTCATATGCGAGACACCATACACTGCGAAGGAACCACACGCTAGTATAGTAACTTTCTCATAATTGTCAGTTAGTATCTGCACATCTGCTAAGAGGTTTTTCCTGCATTTATTTATCTGTCCTCTCGTTGGCTTAGAATCCTGTGGCACAAGACACCTACATACATTACTCAAATACACATCAGCATACTTTGGTATCCCGCTAGCCTCAATGAACTTATCCAACAACTGTCCACTATACCCAACCCATGACTCTCCCTTCTTGTCCTCATTCAAGCCGGGACTCTGACCCACAATCAACAGAGCTTGTTTATGTCCTGCAGAGGTATGAGTACGTGTCGGTAGACCGGGATGTTTTGCTATCTCCCACAACGGACACTCCTTACACCCACTACAGTCACTAAACTCAATCATCACTGTGCCTCTGTATTTCAGTTCGCATAAGTTCTTCTTCTGTCTCAATAGTCATACCTGTTCCACAGTTGCCAAAGTAACAATCACTAATAGAAATACTAGGTGCTTGATTAAGGGCATGTGCCACTGCAAGTATAGCTTCTGATAGGTTTGTAATAGCTTCGAGCCTATCCTCTCTCGGCACTATCACTTGAATAAATCCTGCTTCTCGTTTTATTTGTGTTTTTTTCTCTTTCATTAGAATTTCTTTCCGTGTTTGTATGGTCGTGTTTCATTATATTTCATCTTGGCTACTATGGCATCAGCTACGTTGAAGCCAGCGTGAGCACAGCAATCCATGATACGGATTATACAATCAGCGAACTCAACCTCTGCAGAACTAAACTCTGGACAATGTTCATCAGGAGGATTACCTGCTCTCAATCCCTCCAGTGCCTCACTCAACTCAGCGTGCATGAGGCAAATCATCTCTCCATGGTTCCTTGGTTCGTCCCAGAATCCCTTACGCTTTGAGTACTCTCCACAATACCTCATCATCATTGTGAAGTATCCTACAAACTTGTCTGTATTAAATCCTTCTATCTGTCCCATATCATTCACCTTTCGTAATTAGAATCAAAAATAAGGTGGTGTTCGGTTAGCAAAACAATGCATCATTTTTCAATTATCTTGTATAGTTTCAAATATGCTGTTCGCATAAAAGAACACCACCTACTGGCGGAGATTGGATTTGAACCAACGATTTCTAGCATATGAGGCTAGTGACTTAACCAGACTTGTCTACTCCGCAGTCATATTATTCACTTGTCATACTGTAATTAGAATATACAGTCTAAGTTTGATTTGTCAAGGGAAAAATAAAAAAAAATAAAAAATTTATTTGGGGTTGATATACCAGTCAAGAGCGAGGGGTTGTCGCTGGATGTCTTGGACTGCTCTGGCAGTGGCAGACTCTGTAGCAATCTGAGTGAAGAGAGGCTGGTATGCTTTAGGAAATCCTTTGACGATTCGATGTAACCTACTGACCTCACGGCGGTTATGAATAGCTCTGATGTCAGACTTCTTAACTTTGATAGGACCTAGTTCAGGGTATGCTTTAGCGAATTCTCTATTAATACGCCCTGCTTTATCGTGATTGTTTTCCACCAAAGCTTGTAAATAATCTCTTCTATATCCTCTTACTTTTTCTCTCTGGGAGAGGAGCCACTTGGCAGCACCTTGCTCCGCAGCAGCAGCAGTAGGTTGAATTCCAAGAGCCCTTAATGTCAGTTCCATAGGGGTAAAAGTACCAATCAAAGCTTGTGTATCATTATATACAGGGATACGTCCATCAGGAGTACGATTCTTATAGTCGGCAAACCTCGGCGAGAGTTTCTTGTAAGCTCTGCTAATTCCAACACCACCCGGCATTAACAGTGTCGCAGCAGATTTCAATGGTCTCATTTTACCAGCAAATAAAGCTTTTCCTACACCACCAACTACACTAAGGGCAGGAGGTACAAGAGGGAACGGATGGAAAGGAGCTTGCTCATAGGCTGGAATAGGTAGTGCCCCATACATAAGACCAGCAGATAAATCCACACCTAAGTTCTTAGCTCCAAGATACAAACTAGTTGACCCAGCCAATGCTCTACCAATTACACCAAAGTCCATCTTAGAAGGGTCAGCACCCCACCTGACAGAACTAGATAAGAAGCTTGCATACCTTAAAGGAAAGTGCATATACTGTCTTAGGGGAGCCCATTGATTCAGGAGGGCTTTTGGTAATCCAAGAGGACCACCGGGAAAGTGAGCTACATGTACGAGGTTCCTTGCGAAGTCAAGAGATGCTTGCTGTACGGCGGGAGTTGCTTTTGCCCATGTCACACCATGACTTGCAAGCATAGCATTTTTACCTGCATAAAATCCCACCAATCTATTTGTAACCTCTGAAACAGAGAAAGGAAACAATGAAGCCTGTTGAACTTTCCCAATCCCTGTAGTCACAATCTTCGGTAATATCTGTCCCTCCCTCATCACATCACCTGACATCATAGATTTTAAGATGTCTCCACTCTCCCCCAACTGCCCTACAAAATCAGGGAACGCCCTCTTAAACGCTGCATCATGCTTCAACCCCTGACTCATATACCCTCTATACTTACCAAATCTTTGGAAGGTTTCCTGTACCCCTTTTCCCATAGGTCCAGCACCTACCACATTCAGAGCAGTGATATAGTTCTGCATTAAATTCTTCATCGGAGCAGCTATATTAAATCCAAGTGTAGACAGGTAAAAATACTTACTAATGTTCGCACCAATAGATTCACCAGACAGTGACCCCCTGACATCACTAAAATACTCCATCATCTTCGTTCTAGAATCCGTAGGTATCAACTTATTAGGTAGCGGGTGGTCACGTAACCAAACAAACACCCTGTTCTTCTGTTCACCAAATGACACTGCCCTAGTAAATCCCTTATGTGTTTTGTATCCCCTCATCAAAGGTATCAACTGATTATTTACATACTCTTTCATCCATGAAGTCTTCAATACACCCGGCTGTTTCGCTATGTCTGTTATCTTCTTTCCCCACCCAGCTACAAACCAACCATATGTCGGACCCATACCACTCAAATACCTCTGCAGGGTTTTACCAGCATGGAGTGAATAATGTGATGGAGAGGCTAGAACTTGTGCAGCAGATTTTACTTCTGCTACAAATTGTGTGGGGTCTCTTTGTGAGTTCCATAGTGCTTCTCCCATCTGTTCCAGCGTAGCACGTGCAGCATCTTTATGCCCTATCCTAGCTGTAAGACTAAGGTTGGACATCCCTCTCAATGATGGTATTATTTTCTTAGCAAATGCTTGTCCTGCCTCTAGTGCGGTTTCCTTTCCTCTGATAGGCATGAATAAACTACTTATAAGTTGTGACATCTTACCTACCCGACTTGTTACAGTTTTTTCCATCATAGGAATAAATCTACCATCAAAGTCTCCCCATTTAGCCATCTTTTCTAGTTGACTTGCTATTGGTACACTTAATCCAGACCTAGATTTTAAGCTGCTTGCAATGCCGGTTTGTACTAAATTCTCTATAGTGGTTGAATACTTTAACCCCCCTACTCCCATTAGTCTCTTTACTCCAAAGTTTTCATACCTACTGAAAGAAACTAATCTAGGCCAATAGTCTGATATAAAGTCTCCTATATGGATTGCCTTTACTCCGAGGTCTGAACGTACTTGATTGAGGTTAGGCCCTATCTCTTTCCACATATTATCTAAATTCTTACGTATTTGCTGTGCTAGTTTTACTACTTCTGGTCTCATATTCTTCTGTAGTCCGGGAGATAATGGTGCATTTCCAACTGATTGTCCTAAAAGACCACGTATTGCTTTTGCAGACCCTTTCTTATGGAATCCACTTACCATCGCTCCGAGTTGTAACTGTTCTCTCTCACTTAAATTACCAGCGGCAACAAAAGCATCACGGAATTTTTCTCCATGTCTCCCGATAAACTTATTTGAAGAGTTCCAAAACTCTAACATACTATTAAAAAGTTTCGGAGCATGTCGTAGATTTGTAAGGGCTGAGTGAGCCCACGCTGACTCTACTCCCACTTCTTTTGCTACAGGTCCAAGTCCAGCCCACAACGAGTGAAGAGCTTTCGGACTGGTAATAGGATATTTGATAGCAAGAGCCAACCCTAACCACACTGCAGGATTTGTAGATATATCCAACAGTGTCTTCATAATTGGATTGCTCTTAGCTCCCTTCAACAGTTTGTTCCTGACAGATTGTATCTCTTTTGGAGTCAATGTCTGAGGAGCAAACATAGAACGAGTAGCCGCATCCACATCGCCACGCAATAGATTGCTAAAGGCTAACTGTGGACGGTCATACATCGTCACTGGAAATTCTGCACCGGCTATTCCACTTGGTGTACCGGGGCCAGTGCTAAATAAAAAGCTCTCGGCCATTTATCTTATTCCTACAAGTGCCTCTCCTCTTGCTAACCGAGGAACAGGATTATTACCCCCACCGCCCATTAACTGTGCCATCAATGCTTCTTGTGCCATCATCTGTTGCCCCTGCATCTGTGGCATCATAGCTTGCTGATATACATCTTGTGGATTTGCAGACTCGGCCTGAGTATCTAAATACTCTCCCTGCTGTTCCATACTTC